>Ga0209810_1000478_pt1 | contig 87392 bp, 83 predicted proteins | sample Coa_R1_7_FD_187159 | JGI IMG/M metagenome (GOLD analysis project Ga0209810, IMG submission 187159) | Surface soil microbial communities from Centralia Pennsylvania, which are recovering from an underground coalmine fire - Coalmine... | ecosystem: Environmental > Terrestrial > Soil > Unclassified... | reverse complement strand
CAGGACCTCCAGGCCGCCATCGCCGACCTGGAAGCGCTGGGGGTGGCGGGCATCGGCGTCGACCGGCTGCGGGAGGTGGGCCGGGGGGTACGGGGCCGTGGCCCCGGCATCGACCAGCTCTGCGGCCACTGCGGCGAGGGCAGGCTCGCCGTCTCCCCGACCGGGGAGGTCTGGCCCTGCGTGCTCGCGCGCTGGCTGCCCCTCGGTCGTGTCGACGAAACCGTCACCCTGGCAGAGGTCTACCGAGCGTCGGAGCCGGCCCGGACACGGTTGCAACGGATGCTGAAGGGCCTGCGGGAGCCGGAACGATGCGGTCCGGACGGTGGCTGTGCCGCCCCGACCTGCGTGCCGCATTACCCGACCTGCGTGCCGGACCGGCCCAGGGCCGCGTGATGGAGGAGCTGGCCGACCGGCTGCGCCGGGCCCTGGTCGACGACCTGGTCGAGCGGGGGGTGATCCGTTCCGAGGTCTGGCGGCGGGCCTTCGAGCGGGTGCCCCGACACCACTTCGTACCCGCCTTCTACGAGTGGGAGGAGGGTGCCCCTCCGCCCTCGGCCCCCCTCGAGCTGGCCACCGACCCGCTGGGACTGTTGCCCCGGATCTACGCCGACGATCCTCTGCCCACCGAGATGGAGGACTCCCGGATCACCAGCTCCAGCAGCAAGCCGAGCATGATGGCTGCGTTCCTGGAGGCGCTCGAGGTCGAGGACGGGAACGCCGCGCTCGAGATCGGTACCGGGACCGGCTACAACGCGGCCCTGCTCTGCGAACGACTCGGGTCGGAGCGGGTGACCACGATCGACGTCGTCCCCGACCTGGTGGAGCGTGCCCGAGCCCGGCTGGCGGCGTGTGGGTACGAGCCGGTCGTCGCCGTGGCCGACGGCGCCGATGGCTATCCTCCCCGGGCGCCCTACGACCGCATCGTGGCGACGTGCTCCGTCGAGCGAATACCGCCGGCATGGCGTGAGCAGCTGCGGCCGGGCGGAGTGGTCGTCGCCCCGCTCTGCGGCGACCGGTTCGCCGCCGGGCTGGTCGCGCTGAGGCGGCAACCCGACGGCTCGCTGGTCGGTCGCCTGCGGCCCGAGCTGGCCGCGTTCATGCCGCTGCGTCGGCCTGAGAGGAACCTGGCGCCGGCCCGTTCGTCGAGAGACGAGATCATGGCCGTGCTGGAGGCGGCGGCGGCCGATGGGCGAACGGCCGGCGTCCCAGGCTGGCTGTCGCTCGGACCCGATACCTTCAACGCCGGCCTGCTCTTCCGCCTCCACGCGCCGGACGTGGAGGTACGCTGGCGACGGGCCGGGGGAGGTTGGGGCGGTTACGTCGACGCCTCCCGGCGGACGGGGGTCGCGCTGCTGGGCAGGCAGGACGGCTCCTGGGCCCGGGCCGACCTCGGTTCCGACGGCTCAGCCCGAATCGCCCAGGGCGGCCGGCGGCGCCTGTGGGACCTCCTGGAGTGGTGCTGGGGCCTCTACGTGAGCAAGGGCAGGCCGGGGCCGGAACGTTATGGCTGGACGGTGTGGCCGGACGGCGGCCAGGTGGTCTGGCTCGACCATCCCGAGTCCGAGCACCGCTGGGAGCTGTAGGTCCCGGCGTCCGGCCGGCGTCAGTCCGGGCCGCCGAGCGCCTCGATCGCCCCCGGCCATGCGGCGACGAAGGCGGCGTCGACCCGGGCAACGACAACCCCGGCGGGCCAACGCCCACCACCAGCCGCCGGCGCCGCCGCCGACGTTCGGGGAGCTGCGGGCCACGACCGAACGAGGCCGCGCGCCCATCCCGGACGTCATCCGGTGGCAATGACACCCTCGGGCTTCGACCCCCACGATGGTCGGCGTGGAGACGACGACCATCGTGGAGGGCCTCCGGGAGCCTCTCGGGAAGGTGGGATCGGTCCCACCCGTCGAGCCCGGCCCGCCCCGCCTCTGGTTCCTCTCCCTGGAGATCACGGGGCGCTGCCAGCTGCACTGCCGGCACTGCTACGCCGACTCCGGACCATGGGGCGACCACGGGACCATGACCACCCCGGACTGGAGACGCCGGCTGGAGGAGGCGGCGGCGATGGAGGTGCGGATGGTCCAGCTCATCGGGGGCGAGCCCACCCTGCACCCCGACCTGCCCGACCTGGTCCGCCACGGACTCGACCTGGGACTCGGGGTCGAGGTCTACTCCAACCTGGCCCGCCCCATCCCCGAGCCTCTGGGGCAGGTCTTCGCCCTACCGGGGGTGGCCCTGGCCACCTCCTACCACGCCGCCGATCCCGAGACCCACGACCGGGTGACGGGCCGCAGGGGAAGCCACCGATGGACCCGGGCCAACATCGTCGAGGCCCTCCGGCGGGGCATCCCCCTCCGGGTGGGTGTGGTCGCCGTGAGCCAGGACCAGGACCTCCAGGCCGCCATCGCCGACCTGGAAGCGCTGGGGGTGGCGGGCATCGGCGTCGACCGGCTGCGGGAGGTGGGCCGGGGGGTACGGGGCCGTGGCCCCGGCATCGACCAGCTCTGTGGCCACTGCGGCGAGGGAATGCTCGCCGTCTCCCCGACCGGGGAGGTCTGGCCCTGTGTGTTCGCGCGCTGGCTCGTCCTGGGCAACGTGCGCACGACCCCGCTGGCCGATCTGCACCGCAGGGCGCGGCCGGTGCGCGAACGTCTGCAACGGGAGTTCCCCTCCTTCGCCCGCTCGACCAGGTGCCCACCCAGCGATGGCAACCCGTGCGGTGGCCCCCTGTGCATACCTCACCTCCGCCCTCGCCATCGATCTCCGAGGCTCGGGGCCGAGGGATGATCGACGCCGAAGTCCTGAGACGCCGGCTGGCCGAGCGGCTGGCCGAACGCGGCGACCTCCGGTCCGAGGCCTGGCGGCGTGCGGTCGAGCGGGTGCCCCGGCACCTGCTCGTGCCCCGCTTCTATCGGCAGGAGGACGACGGCTACCGCCTCGTGGACGGCTCCGACCCCGGACAACGGGAGGAGTGGCTGCGCGCCGTCTACGATCCCCAGGAGTCGCTGGTCACGGAGCACGACCCGGCGACCGGCGTCCCGACCAGCTCCGCCACCATGCCCTCGATCGTGCTGGCGCTGCTGGAGGCCCTGGACGTTCAGCCCGACCACCGGGTGTTGGAGGTGGGCACCGGCAGCGGCTACAGCGCCGCCCTGCTCTGCGAGCGCGTCGGCTCCGCCAACGTGACCACCATCGACATCGGCGCCGAGGTGGTGGAGCAGGCCCGGCGGCGGCTGGCCGAGATCGGCCACCGTCCTCACCTCGTCTGCGGCGACGGCTTCGAGGGTTACGCCGCGCACGCCCCCTACGATCGCGTCCTGGCCATGGTCGGCCTGGACCGGGTGCCGAGGGCGTGGGTCGAGCAGACCCGGCCGGGCGGAGTCATCCTGGCCACGCTGCCCTCCATGACCGCCCGGCTCGAGCGTCGCCAGGACGGCTCCGCCCAGGGACGGTTCGTGGGCGGCTTCGGCTTCATGGCCATGCGTGGCCACGCGCCCCTCCACCTGCCGGAGTCGAGGGCGAGAGCCCTGGTCCAGGGAGAGGGCGAGGAGCGAGCGCCGAGCGTGGACGTACTCCCCATGCTTCGCGGCGAGCGCATCCCCGGCTTCTGGGGCCTGGCCCGGCTCCTGCTGATGCCCTTCGACACCACCGTCGCCATCGATCGCCAGCGCACGGCGATCGTGGAGGCCACCGACCGCTCCTGGGTGCTGATCGACCTGGAGCGCAACCGGGTGCGGCAGGGCGGCCCCCGGCGGCTGTGGGACGCCCTGGAGGACCTTTACCTCCTGCTCGAACACCGCGGGCGGCCGAGCCGCGACCGCTTCGGTCTCACCGTGCGTCCGGACGGCCGCCAGCTCGTCTGGCTGGACGACCCCGACGCCGGGCCCCGCTGGGAGCTGCCCGTCCGTGCCGCCGGCCGGGGCTGAGCGGTGAACACCCCGCTGCGTCAACAGGCGACATCGGATCGTCGTGGCATCGCCCGCACGGCGGGTGGCCTCGACACACGTCGAGGGAGGACCGCGGTCGGAGAGGAGCTCCTCGCGGCCTTCAGGCTTCGGGCCAACAACACGTGTCCCCCCAAGAAGATCGGGCCGCCTTGCCCACCGAACTTTCAGAAGGACCCGCCGAAGTGCCCGCCCCAGGACGGGAGCCGGTGAACGACCGGGAGACCCGCGCCCTCCGCACCCGTCTGGCACGAGCGATCGAGGGCATCGCCCCTGAGTGGGCGCCGATCTTCGAGCGCGTGCCGCGGCACCGTTTCGTGTCCAGGATCATTGGCTGCTGGCCGGCCCGGGAGGACGGGATGGAGGAGGGCTTCGTCCTCGACGCCGAGCGGGATCGGCGGGGCTGGTTGGAGCTGGTCTACTCGGACCGCGTGCTGGTGGTGGTGAAAGAGGAGGAGCCGGAACGCTTCTCCTCCAGCAGCATGCCGAGCATGATGGCGCGCTTCCTGCACCTGCTCCAGGTGGAGGACGGGAACACTGTGCTCGAGATCGGGACCGGGACCGGCTACCATGCAGCCCTGCTCTGCGAGCGCCTGGGCGCCGAGCGCGTGACCAGCATCGACATCGACGCCGAGCTGGTCGAGGTGGCTCGTGCGACGCTGCGCCGGTGCGGCTACGAGCCCACCCTGGCCGTCGCCGACGGTTACCACGGTCATGCGGCCCGATCTCCCTACGACCACATCGTCGCCACCTGCTCCGTCCCCGCCGTTCCTCGAGCCTGGGCCGACCAGCTCGCCCCTCGAGGGGTGCTGGTGGCGCCCCTGGAGAACGGCATGCTGGTCGGGCTCTGCCGGCGGGACGACGGCTCGCTGGTGGGCCGCGCCGATGCGACCGATGCCAACTTCATGCCCCTGCGCTCCCCGGCCTGGCCGAAGGAACCGCCGTGGACGGCGTTCGCCGAGCCGGCAGAGTTGGGACCGACGGTGCCACCCGAGGGGTGGATGCTCTCCCGGGAGGCTCGCTTCCACGCCCGACTCCACGTGCCCGACCTGGAGATCGGGTTCAGCGACGGCGATTGGAGCCTCGCCGGCCCCAGGGACGGCTCCTGGGCCCGGATCGTGGCCGAGGAGAGCAACGGCTGCGTCCTGGGCCAGGGTGGCCCCCGCCGCCTCTGGGACCTCTACCGGGCCGCGGCTCGTGGCTGGGACGAAGCCGGACGTCCGGGCCTGGAGCGTTACGGTCTCACCGTGCGTCCGGACGGCCGCCAGTTCGTCTGGCTGGACGACCCCGACGCCGGCCCCCGCTGGGAGCTGCCCCGACCTCAGGACGTGGGTGTACGAGTTCCAGGCTGAGGGCCAGGACACCCGGATCGAAGACGACCATCGGTCGTTCCTGGCGATCACACCCAATCAACAGGGGAAGATCGGTGGCCAATCCCAGCGCGGTGACCACCGTGGCCTACTCGCCGGTGTCTCCACCCGACGGATGACGCCGCTCCCGACCAATGAGGTCGCGAGTCAGTGGTCGCCTACGGCCGGTCGGCGGCGCCTCGTGGTCGAATGCGGAGGACGACGATCTTCGGGGCGACATCGTCACATTCGAAGACGACTGGTCAGGTGCCCACTCACAGCCGCCACTGGGAGATCCGGGCCACGACTCGCTGCTCTCACTCCCCACCTCCCAGGCGCGCGGCGCCCGAGCGAGAAGGTCCGGTGAGCCTCAAACCCGCATGACCCGAACATTTGGCATACCCTCGGTCAGCGCACCGAGATCGTCGGGATCGGTCGTCAGCAGACGAACCGGGCCTTCCAGATCGGCAGCGGTGGCCGCCACCAGGGCGTCGACGGTCGCCGCCAGCTTCGTTCGACCGAGCAGGCCACCGGCGACCCGGCCGATGCGCTCGCTGACGGGCAGGCGAACGGTTGCCGCCAGCAGCCGGTGGATCGGCGCGTCGCGGGAGTCGCCGCGTAACGTCTCCGCCAGGGTGACCGTCGACACGACGACCTCGCCTCCCAGGCGCGCCACCGCCCTCAGGTAGGCACGAACCCCTGGATCGCCGGCAGCCGCCCCGATGAGCGCGCCGGCGTCGAGGAGCAGGGTCCCGACGGGAAGCGACCGCGCTACAGGACGGCCCCGGCGGCCGGCCACTCCTTCCTCACGCGCTCCAGGACCTCATCCGGTATCGGACCGTGCTGCCGCTCCATCTCGGCGAGCCATTCGAGCAGCGCCTCCCGGCGCGCCTCGCGCTCCAGCACCTCCCCGACATAGGCCGAGAAGCCGCGCGGACCGACACGTTCCTTGATGCGCGTGACCTGGGCCGCGGGGAGCGTGATGCTCACCTTCCGATACCCGCCTTCTCGAGCCGGCGATCGCCGCCGACGCGCCGGCGTCATCTCGCCGGGCACCGTCTGGGACATGCCGTAATCGTACCCGTACTACTACTGGTGACCCCGGACCCCGCTGGCCGGACGCTCGTGGGCGCCGGCCCTGGGAGCGCAACCGGGTGCGGCAGGGCGGCCCCCGGCGGCTGTGGGACGCCCTGGAGGACCTTTACCTCCTGCTCGAACACCGCGGGCGGCCGAGCCGCGACCGCTTCGGTCTCACCGTGCGTCCGGACGGCCGCCAGCTCGTCTGGCTGGACGACCCCGACGCCGGGCCCCGCTGGGAGCTGCCCGTCCGTGCCGCCGGCCGGGGCTGAGCGGTGAACACCCCGCTGCGTCAACAGGCGACATCGGATCGTCGTGGCATCGCCCGCACGGCGGGTGGCCTCGACACACGTCGAGGGAGGACCGCGGTCGGAGAGGAGCTCCTCGCGGCCTTCAGGCTTCGGGCCAACAACACGTGTCCCCCCAAGAAGATCGGGCCGCCTTGCCCACCGAACTTTCAGAAGGACCCGCCGAAGTGCCCGCCCCAGGACGGGAGCCGGTGAACGACCGGGAGACCCGCGCCCTCCGCACCCGTCTGGCACGAGCGATCGAGGGCATCGCCCCTGAGTGGGCGCCGATCTTCGAGCGCGTGCCGCGGCACCGTTTCGTGTCCAGGATCATTGGCTGCTGGCCGGCCCGGGAGGACGGGATGGAGGAGGGCTTCGTCCTCGACGCCGAGCGGGATCGGCGGGGCTGGTTGGAGCTGGTCTACTCGGACCGCGTGCTGGTGGTGGTGAAAGAGGAGGAGCCGGAACGCTTCTCCTCCAGCAGCATGCCGAGCATGATGGCGCGCTTCCTGCACCTGCTCCAGGTGGAGGACGGGAACACTGTGCTCGAGATCGGGACCGGGACCGGCTACCATGCAGCCCTGCTCTGCGAGCGCCTGGGCGCCGAGCGCGTGACCAGCATCGACATCGACGCCGAGCTGGTCGAGGTGGCTCGTGCGACGCTGCGCCGGTGCGGCTACGAGCCCACCCTGGCCGTCGCCGACGGTTACCACGGTCATGCGGCCCGATCTCCCTACGACCACATCGTCGCCACCTGCTCCGTCCCCGCCGTTCCTCGAGCCTGGGCCGACCAGCTCGCCCCTCGAGGGGTGCTGGTGGCGCCCCTGGAGAACGGCATGCTGGTCGGGCTCTGCCGGCGGGACGACGGCTCGCTGGTGGGCCGCGCCGATGCGACCGATGCCAACTTCATGCCCCTGCGCTCCCCGGCCTGGCCGAAGGAACCGCCGTGGACGGCGTTCGCCGAGCCGGCAGAGTTGGGACCGACGGTGCCACCCGAGGGGTGGATGCTCTCCCGGGAGGCTCGCTTCCACGCCCGACTCCACGTGCCCGACCTGGAGATCGGGTTCAGCGACGGCGATTGGAGCCTCGCCGGCCCCAGGGACGGCTCCTGGGCCCGGATCGTGGCCGAGGAGAGCAACGGCTGCGTCCTGGGCCAGGGTGGCCCCCGCCGCCTCTGGGACCTCTACCGGGCCGCGGCTCGTGGCTGGGACGAAGCCGGACGTCCGGGCCTGGAGCGTTACGGTCTCACCGTGCGTCCGGACGGCCGCCAGTTCGTCTGGCTGGACGACCCCGACGCCGGCCCCCGCTGGGAGCTGCCCCGACCTCAGGACGTGGGTGTACGAGTTCCAGGCTGAGGGCCAGGACACCCGGATCGAAGACGACCATCGGTCGTTCCTGGCGATCACACCCAATCAACAGGGGAAGATCGGTGGCCAATCCCAGCGCGGTGACCACCGTGGCCTACTCGCCGGTGTCTCCACCCGACGGATGACGCCGCTCCCGACCAATGAGGTCGCGAGTCAGTGGTCGCCTACGGCCGGTCGGCGGCGCCTCGTGGTCGAATGCGGAGGACGACGATCTTCGGGGCGACATCGTCACATTCGAAGACGACTGGTCAGGTGCCCACTCACAGCCGCCACTGGGAGATCCGGGCCACGACTCGCTGCTCTCACTCCCCACCTCCCAGGCGCGCGGCGCCCGAGCGAGAAGGTCCGGTGAGCCTCAAACCCGCATGACCCGAACATTTGGCATACCCTCGGTCAGCGCACCGAGATCGTCGGGATCGGTCGTCAGCAGACGAACCGGGCCTTCCAGATCGGCAGCGGTGGCCGCCACCAGGGCGTCGACGGTCGCCGCCAGCTTCGTTCGACCGAGCAGGCCACCGGCGACCCGGCCGATGCGCTCGCTGACGGGCAGGCGAACGGTTGCCGCCAGCAGCCGGTGGATCGGCGCGTCGCGGGAGTCGCCGCGTAACGTCTCCGCCAGGGTGACCGTCGACACGACGACCTCGCCTCCCAGGCGCGCCACCGCCCTCAGGTAGGCACGAACCCCTGGATCGCCGGCAGCCGCCCCGATGAGCGCGCCGGCGTCGAGGAGCAGGGTCCCGACGGGAAGCGACCGCGCTACAGGACGGCCCCGGCGGCCGGCCACTCCTTCCTCACGCGCTCCAGGACCTCATCCGGTATCGGACCGTGCTGCCGCTCCATCTCGGCGAGCCATTCGAGCAGCGCCTCCCGGCGCGCCTCGCGCTCCAGCACCTCCCCGACATAGGCCGAGAAGCCGCGCGGACCGACACGTTCCTTGATGCGCGTGACCTGGGCCGCGGGGAGCGTGATGCTCACCTTCCGATACCCGCCTTCTCGAGCCGGCGATCGCCGCCGACGCGCCGGCGTCATCTCGCCGGGCACCGTCTGGGACATGCCGTAATCGTACCCGTAGTACTACTGGTGACCCCGGACCCCGCTGGCCGGACGCTCGTGGGCGCCGACCCTGGGAGCGCAACCGGGTGCGGCAGGGCGGCCCCCGGCGGCTGTGGGACGCCCTGGAGGACCTCTACCTCCTGCTCGAACACCGCGGGCGGCCGAGCCGCGACCGCTTCGGCCTCACCGTGCGTCCGGACGGCCGCCAGTTCGTCTGGCTGGACGACCCCGACGCCGGGCCCCGCTGGGAGCTGCCCGTCCGTGCCGCCGGCCGGGGCTGAGGGCGATCCTCATGAGCTCTCCTCACCCCCACCGCCCAGACGGCCGAGGAAGCGCCCCCGGTCCACCACCTGCCGCCGGTGACGGCCGCGCGCCACCACGACCTCGCCCTGGGTGGCCACCACCTCGAACTCCAGCCGCCGGCCCTCGCCCCCGGTCAGCACCGCCTCCGCCACCACCCTCGCCCCCAGCGGGCTCGGGGCCAGGTGCTCCAGCTCGATCCAGGTCCCGACCGAGGTGGCGCCGGGATCGAGGACGTCGGCGATGGCCGCGCAGGCGGCCTGCTCGCAGAGCGCCACCAGCCGCGGCGTGGCCAGGACGGGGACGTCACCCGATCGCATCGCGATCGCGGTGTCGCCCTCGGCCACGGTCAGCTCCGCCCGGGCCCGACCCTCGCTCCTCACGCGAATCCATGATCCCTCACCGGGGTCGGGCGCGGACGGCTCTCGGCACCGTCGCCGTCGGCCTCGCCGCGAGGCGGGCGGCGCCCCACGACCGACCCGGTCAGCGACGGGCGGGTGCGGCCCTCACCGCCACCGGCCGGCCGCACCACAGCGGCGGCACCAGCCCGGCGTCGCCGCGGCCCATCGACACCTCGAAACGGCCTCGGCCCGAACCGGTCACCACGACCAGGACCGGCTCCCGCGCTCCGCGACGACGGAGTCGCTCGGCCAGCGCCAGCCCGCAGAGCACCTCCCGACCGGAGGACCCGGGCCCCACCGCACCGGTCACGAGTCCCGCTCCGGCTCTCGGTGCCGTCGGCTTCGGACGGTCCAGGCACCCATGGCGGGTCCGGTGTCCCCCGCCATCTCCGTCCAGAGCCTGGCCGCCCCGGCCCTGCCCAGCCAGGCGTCGCACCAGAAACGGCGGTGCGCAGCCGGGAGCGGGTCCGCCGTCCCGACGAGGCTGGCCCGAGATCGGCTTTTCACAATACTCACCGTAAATATCGTACCGCGTTCCGACACGCCGTCAACGGCGGGGCCCCGGGTCCTGCCGCGGCGCCGGGCCGGTCAGGAGACCTCGGCCACCAGCTCCTGGAGTTCGGAGTCCGACACCTCCTTGCGGGTGTCGGCCAGGCGCAGGAAGCGGTCCCAGGCGACGGCGAAGCGGTCCTCGGGGAGGTCGAGGCCGAGCCGGGCCAGGCGGTGACGGAAGGCGTGGCGCCCGGAGCGAGCGGTGAGGACGATGCGGTTCTCGTCCAAGCCCACGTCCTCCGGCTTCATGATCTCGTAGTTCAGCCGGTCCTTCAGGACCCCGTCCTGGTGGATGCCGGAGGCGTGGGCGAAGGCGTTGGCGCCGACCACGGCCTTGTTGGGCTGGACGGGGACGCCGGTCAGCTCGGTCAGGAGCCGCGAGGTGGGCACGATCTGGGTGGTGTCCACCGCCGTCTCCAGACCCAGGGCCGGCTGCCGGACCCGGAGCAGCATCACCACCTCCTCCAGGGCGGTGTTGCCCGCCCGCTCGCCGATGCCGTTGATCGTGCACTCGACCCGGCGGGCACCGGCCATGACCCCGGCCATGGTGTTGGCGGTGGCGAGGCCGAGGTCGTCGTGGCAGTGCACCGAGAAGACGGCCCGCTCGGGGTGGCGCACGTGCTCGATCACGTAGCGGATCAGCCCCCCGAACTCCTCGGGCAGGCAGTAACCGGTGGTGTCGGGGATGTTGATGACCGTGGCCCCGGCGTCGATCATCGCCTCCACCGTCTCCACCAGGTAGTCCCGATCCGCCCGACCGGCGTCCTCGGGCGAGTACTCCACCTGATCGCAGAGTCCGCGGGCGTAGGTCACCGCCTCCACCCCCCGCTCGATCACCTGGGCTCGGGTCAGGCCGAGCTTGCGCTGGATGTGGATGTCGGAGGCGGAGAGGACGATGTGGATCTGCGGGTCCTCGGCCTCGCGGATGGCGTTCCAGACCGCGTCGATGTCGGCCCGGACGGCGCGGGCCAGGGCGGTGACGGTGCACCCGCGGACCTCGCGCGCGATCCGCCGGCAGGCCTCGAAGTCGCCCGGGGAGGAGATGGGGAAGCCGGCCTCGATGACGTCCACCCCGAGCCGTTCCAGCTGCCGGGCGAAGCGGACCTTGGCCTCCACGTCGAGGGCGAAGCCCGGCGACTGCTCACCGTCGCGAAGCGTGGTGTCGAAGACGAAGACGCGATCGCCCGCGCCTCCGGCCCCGATCCCGGCTACCTCGGCTACACCGTCCTCGCTCATGATGCGGACACCCCCGTGTGTTGCCCGGCGACCTCGGCCACGGGCGCCGGGACGTGCTTGGACATGGCGACCGGACCCGACCGCGCCAGCTCCACGATCCCGTAGGGCCGCAGCGCCTCCAGGAAGCGCTCGATCCGGTCGAACTCCCCCGACACCTCCACGATCACCCCGTCGGGTGAGGCGTCCACGACCCGGCCGCCGACGCGGTCCACCTCGGCCACCACCCGGTCGCGGCGCGGGCCGCTGACCGCGAGCTTGACCAGGGCCAGCTCACGGTTGAGCCGGGGCGCCTCGGTCAGGTCCTCGATCTCGATCACCTCGATCAGGTGGTCCAGCTGCTTCTGCACCTGGTCCACCTCGGCGTGGCCGGCGTCGACCGTGAGCGTCATGCGCGAGCGGCCGGGTCGGTCGGTCGGACCCACCGAGAGGCCCTGGATGTTGAAGCCGCGGCGTCGGATCATCCCCGCCACCCGGCTGAGGACCCCCGGGTGGTCCTCCACCACCGCGGTCAGGATGCGGAGACGGGAGACGGAGTCGGGCTGGTCAGGCGTATTCATCCGGCAGCTCCCAGAAGTCGTTCAGGCCCTTCCCGAGGGGCACGATGGGGTACACGTTGGCCTCCGGGTCGATGCGGAAGTCGATCAGCACCGGGCCCGGGGTCCGTTCGGCGAAGTCGAAGGCCTCGGCCACCTGCTCCGTCCCGTCGACCCGGATCCCGGGCAGCCCGTAGGCGTCGGCCAGCTTCACGAAGTCCGGCATGACGGCGAGGTCCACCTGCGAGCGCACGCCACCGTAGAAGTCGTCCTGGAACTGCCGGACCATGCCCAGCGAGGCGTTGTCGAGCAGGACCACCTTGACGTCGACTCGGTGCTCGACGGCGACCGACAGCTCCTGCGCGGTCATCACGAAGCCGGCCTCGCCGGCCACGCACCAGACCGCCTTCTCCGGCCGGGCCAGCTTGGCCCCGATGGCGGCGGGGAAGGCGAAGCCCATGGTCCCCGCCCCGCCCGAGTTGATGAACAGCCCCGGCCGCAGGTAGTTCCACCACAGGGCCGCCCAGATCTGGTTCTGGCCCACGTCGGCCACCACGATGGCGTCGTCGCGACAGCGCCGGTACATCTCGATGAGCACGTCCTGGGGCTGCAGGTGGCCGTTGGAGGTCGTGTAGCGCAGCGGGTGCTCCTCGCGCCAGCGGTCGATCTGGAGCAGCCAGGGGTGCCGCTGTCCCGCCCTCGGCGGCTGCACCAGCGGCAGCATCTGCCGCAGGGCCGTCCTGGCGTCGGCCACCACGGCGATGTGGGGACGCCGGTTCTTGCCGATCTCGGAGGGGTCGATGTCGATGTGGATGAAGGTCCGGGCCCGGGGCGCCCACTCGTCGAGCTTGGCCGTCACCCGGTCGTCGACCCGCATGCCGACGCACATCAAGAGGTCGCACTCCTGGACCGCCCTCAGGTTCCAGCCCGTGCCCATGAAGCCGGTCATGTGCAGGGCCAGGGGATGGCGCACGGGGAAGGCGCCGATGCCCAGCAGGGTGGTGCCGGTGGGGGTCACCGTCTTCTCGGCGATCGCCAGCAGCTCCTGCTCGGCGTGGCTCAGGATCACGCCGTGGCCGGCGAGGATCACCGGCCGCTCGGCGGCGGAGAGCGCCTCCGCCGCCGCCCGCACCGCCTCCGGATCGGGATCGGGGGTGGGACGGTAGCCGGGGAGGTCCACCGCCTGCGGCCAGACCGGCTCGTGCACGGCCTGCTGGACGTCCTTGCAGATGTCCACCAGGACCGGCCCCGGCCGGCCCGTGGTGGCCACGTGGAAGGCCTCCTTGATGACGCGGGGCAGCTCCTCGACCCGCGTGACCATGTAGTTGTGCTTGGTGACCGGCATGGTGCAACCGACCACGTCGGACTCCTGGAAGGCGTCGCGACCCACCAGGGTGCTGTTGACCTGGCCGGTGATGGCCACCATCGGCACCGAGTCCATGAAGGCGGTGGCCAGACCGGTCACCAGGTTGAGCGCCCCCGGCCCGCTGGTCGCGAACACCACCCCCGGCCTGCCGCTGGCCCGGGCGTACCCGTCCGCCATGTGGGCGGCCCCCTGCTCGTGGCGGACCAGCACGTGGCGCAGGGACGGGTACGCGGGCAGGTGCTGGTAGATGGGCAGGTTGGCGCCACCCGGGTAGCCGAAGATCAGCTCGACCCCCTCGCGCCGCAACGCCTCCAGGACGATCTCTCCGCCGGTCATCTTCACCTTGGTCGTGCTCCAAAAACGAAAGCCCCCGCCTTCCGGCGGGGGCTGCCTGCGCTTCTCCCGGTGGTGGTCAGGACGCGCGCGCGGCCCCCGCCCTGCAAAGGCCAAGAAGGAGAGCAAGGTCGAGGGCTACCAGCACACGGCGCGTCATACTGGGGGCACAGTCTACCCCGATGGACCGGGTCCGTGTAGTCATTCTTCGACAAGCGGAAGCGGGTAGCGTTTGGTGATCAGCACGGGCGATGGCCCCGGCCGCTATGGTGAGGTAGGTATCCATGCCGAGAACGCTTGCGCAGAAGATCTGGGACGCCCACGTGGTCCGCTCGGCCGAGGGCGAGCCGGACCTCCTCTACGTCGATCTCCACCTCGTGCACGAGGTGACCTCGCCCCAGGCCTTCGAGTCCCTTCGCCTGGCCGGCCGCCGGGTGCGGCGCCCGGACCTCACCGTGGCCACCATGGACCACAACACCCCCACCCGCGGCGGCCGTGAGGCGGCCGACGAGATCGGTCGGCGCCAGCTGGACGCCCTGGAGGAGAACTGCCGCTGGGCGGGCATCCGCCTCTATCCGATGGGCAGCCGTCACCAGGGCATCGTCCACGTCATCGGGCCCGAGCTGGGGCTGACCCAGCCCGGGATGGTCATCGTCTGCGGGGACTCCCACACCTCCACCCACGGAGCCCTGGGGGCGATGGCGTTCGGCATCGGCACCTCCGAGGTGGAGCACGTGCTGGCCACCCAGTGCCTGCCCCAGCGCCGGCCCCGCGACCTGGCGGTGACGGTCGAGGGCGAGCTACCGGTGGGGGTGGTGGCCAAGGACGTGGTCCTGGCCCTGATCCACCAGGTCGGGGTCTCCGGCGGCCAGGGCTGCGCGGTCGAGTACCGGGGCGGCACCATCCGTGCCCTCTCCATGGAGGGCCGGCTCACCATCTGCAACATGACCATCGAGTGGGGTGCCCGGGTGGGCATGGTGGCCCCCGACGACACCACCTTCGCCTACCTCGAGGGTCGGCCCTACGCCCCCCGGGGGGCGGAGTGGGAGCGCGCGCTCGACCACTGGCGCTCCCTGCCCTCCGATCCCGACGCCGTCTTCGACCGGGAGATCCGGCTGGACGCCGCCCGGCTCGAGCCCTTCGTGACCTGGGGCACCAATCCCGGCCAGGCGGTGCCGGTGAGCGGGCGGGTGCCGGAGCCCACCACCGAGAACGAGGAGCGCGCCCTGCGCTACATGGACCTGCGGCCGGGGACGGCGATCCAGGACATCGCCATCGACCGGGTCTTCATCGGCTCGTGCACCAACGCCCGCCTCGAGGACCTGCGGGCGGCGGCGGCGGTGGTCCGGGGGCGGCGGGTGCATCCCCGGGTGCGGGCCATGGTGGTGCCCGGATCGGCCCAGGTGAAGCTCCAGGCCGAGGCCGAGGGGCTGGACCGCGTCTTCGAGGAGGCCGGCTTCGAGTGGCGCGACGCCGGCTGCTCCATGTGCCTGGGCATGAACCCCGACATCCTGCAGCCGGGCGAGCGCTGCGCCTCGACCTCGAACCGCAACTTCGAGGGACGCCAGGGAGCGGGCGGCCGGACGCACCTGCTCTCGCCACCGATGGCGGCCGCGGCCGCGCTGGTCGGGCATCTGGTCGACGTCCGACAGGTGGCCGATGTGATCCCGGCCGAGCCTTCGAGGAGGAGCTGATGGAACCCTTCCGCCGTCACCGCGGTCGGATGGCCCCCCTGGACCGGGCCAACGTGGACACCGACCAGATCATCCCCAAGCAGTTCCTCAAGCGGATCGAGCGCTCCGGGTTCGGGCCCTTCCTGTTCCACGACTGGCGACGCACCGATCCCGACTTCGTGCTCAACCGCCCCGAGTACCGGGGGGCGACCATCCTGGTGGCCGGCCCCAACTTCGGCTGCGGTTCCTCGCGTGAGCACGCCGCCTGGTCCATCCAGGACGCCGGGTTCAAGGTCGTGATCGCCCCCAGCTTCGGGGACATCTTCGCCACCAACTCGCTGGAGATCGGGCTGCTGCCGGTTCGCCTCCCCGAGCCGTCCGTGCGTCGTCTGCTCGACCTCGCCCGGGAGGACCCGACGGTCGAGGTCAGCGTGGACCTGGAGGCCCGGACGGTGACCGCCGAGGGGTTCGACGAGCGCTTCGAGATCGATCCCTTCGCCCGCGACTGTCTGCTCAACGGGTGGGACAAGGTGGCGCTCACCCTGCGGCACGAGCCGGACATCGCCGCCTACGAGGCCCGGCGGGCGGTCTGGTTGCCCCGGCTGGCCGCCTCCTGACCCGCTCGCGCGGCGAGGCCACGCCGGGATGTGGCCTCGCCGCGGCGCCGGCCGGAAACGGCGAGGTGCCGACCGCGTCGCCTCAGGGGCCGACCCGGATCTGGGCGAAGGTACCGGAGACCGGCCGGTCGACGCCGTTGGTGACGTCCGTGACCGACACGTTGGCGTAGGTCACCGAGGTCAGGACCACCTGCTCCCCGGGTGGGCAGGCGAAGCCGCCCGGGCCGGGTGTGCTCAGGCTGAGCACCGCCCTGACGCTCCCGTCGGACCCGGGGACGAACCGTCCCACCCGGGAGACCGGCGCCGATACCATCTCGCTCGCGTTCCCGTCCGTCCACCTGCCCCCGCTCCCGCATCCGTAGGCGACGGTGGCATCGGCCCGGGCCTGGTCGGCGACCGAGACCCCGGCCGGAAGTCCCACCTCCGCGAAGGGAACGTCGAGGCCCCCGGCCCCGACCACGGCGCTGGCGCTCACGAAGCGCGGGCCGGCCGCCGCCGCGGGCTGCGTCCCCAGCGCGGGCACGCACCCGAGCACCAGCGCGACCACCGCGCCCCGGCGCAGGTCCCGCATTCGACGGGTCGTACCCCGGCCGGGGGTCCACCCCGATCCCGGGGTCGCCCGGAGGGCGCGGACACGGCCGCTCCCCGCTCTCGCTCTGCTCACGATGACCCCTCTCGGCCGACGGCCGGCTCTTGCCCACCACGCTACGTCGCGCCGGGGTGGGACGCAACGCCACGCTCGCGCCGCCGCCGGGGGCGGTCAGCGGCGCGGCGGTGCGGCCGCCAGCGCCCCGCGCAGGAGCGCCGTCACGTGGCGCTTGCGGCTCTCGACGAACTCCCGGTCCGGCTCCTCCCCCAGGTCCCGGATCAGTGGTGAGTGGGCGAGCGGGAACCAGCAGAGGCTGAGCACGCTGAGCAGGAGCTGGTTGACCTCGGCCGCGGACAGGCCGGCGGCGCGGCCGTCGCCGATGGCGGACTGCACCGCCCGCAGCAAGGAGAGGTGGATGCGCGAGCCGTGCATCACGCCCTCCTGGCGCAGCACCTGCCGCTCGACCAGGACCAGGTAGGCGGGCCGCTCGAAGAGGAAGTCGAGCAGCTCGTCCACCACCATCTCCAGCGCGGCCTGCAGGTCGCCGCGCGGGAGCGCGGCCGAGCGGCGGGTGACGTGGTCCACCAGCTGCTCGGTCCGCTCCACCATGCGCTCCAGCACGGCCCGATGGAGCGCCTCCTTGGAGCCGAAGAAGTAGCCGGGGGCCCCGCGCGAGAGCCCGGCCGCTCGGCCGATGCGTTCCATGGTGACGGATTCGAAGTCGTGCGCGGCGAAGAGCCGCTCGGCCGCGTCGAGGATGGCCCTCCGGCTCCGTGCGGCGTCCCGGCGCGCCGCCCCTCCGTCCCGCATCTTGCTGTTCAACAAGCACGATACCTCAGCCGTCACATCGACGCGATGTCGCGAAGGGGGAGTCGTGGCCCACGGCGGGGGGCGGCGATCCCCCCGGCGAGGAGCAGGCGCACGATCAGGCCGCGATGACCGCGGTAGGGTTCGAGCAGCTCCAGCATGCGGGCGTCGGTGCCCCGGGGCTCGCCGGCCAGTGCCCAGCTCACCAGGTGGGGCAGGTGGTAGTCGCCGACCGGGACCGCGTCCGCGTCCCCCAGCGCCGCCAGGGCCACCCCGGCCGCGGTCCAGAGGCCCAGGCCGGGCACGGCCAGGAGGCGCCGCCGGGCGGCGTCCAGGGGCATGGCCACCGTCTCCTCGAGCCGGGCCGCGACCTCTGCCGCCCGCCGCACCGTCCCGGTCCGGCGCCCGTCCACCCCGAAGCGGTGGAAGACGAAGGACGGGGTGGCGGCGATCACCCCGGGCGGGGGCGGCACCACCAGGCCGGGGAGGGGGCCCGGGGCCGGCTCTCCCAGCGCCCGGAGCAGGGCCCGCCAGGACCGGGCGGCTTCGAGGCTGGCCACGCGCTGCTCCAACACCGTCGCCAGCACGGCCTCGAAGACCGCCTCGCTGCGCGGGACGCGGAGGCCGGCGTGACGGCGCCGGAGCTCACGCAGGAGAGGATGGCGGGGGAGGACGTCCCAGGCCGGCCGGTCCTCGCCCACCAGCACCGGGGCACGCTCGACCAGCCAGTCCGCACCTGGCCCCCAGGCCTGGACCCGGAGCACGTTCCCCTCCACCCACAGTCGCTCGGTGCCGGGGCCATCCGGCGTCCTGGTCGCCCGCCACACGCCGCCGGCGTCGACCCGGAGGGCCGGATCGCCCCGGCCACGGCGCAGGGGACGAAGCGTGTGTCGGAGGTCCAGGGGCCGGCCAAGCCTGACGTCCCGCGATCTGGCCAGCGCCCTCGCCACGGCCCACCAGGGTAGAGCAGCGACCGGGCGCGCGGCGGCCGACGACCTCGGCCCGTCGGGACGGCGGCGGGAGAGAGGAGGGCCGGCCCGGCCCGGTCTCGCCGGGCCGGCCGGGGGATCAGATCACGCGGACACGGCCCGCGCGCGGACCCTTGGGGCTGGGCTCGGTCTCGAAGGAGACGCGCTCCCCACCCCGCAGCTCGTCGAAGTTGGCGATCGCGGAGCGATGGAAGAAGTACTCCTTCCCGTCCTCGCCGGAGATGAAGCCGAAGCCGCGATCGGCCACGATCTTCTTGATGGTCCCCTCTGCCATCGTCGCGTCCTCAACGGTTCCTCGGAAAGCCAACCCACGCGCTCGTTCGAGGAACCACGGAACGACGACGGCGGTGCCGCTGCCGACCAGCGGCCCTCTCAGCATACGAGACCTCACCCTCTCCCGGCCAGGAGGCGCTCGCCGCGCGGTCACCGCCGGCGCGGCCGGCCGCCGGGCGCGGGGGCCCCGACCTTCAGGTCAGGCGCCCTCCCACCAGCCGCAGCTCGCGATCGCAGGCGGCGTCCACGAAACGCCGGTCGTGGCTGACCACGATCAGGGTCCGGCCCTGGGAGCGCAGGCGGGCCGCCACCTCCAGGAGCCTTCTCACGCCGGCCCGGTCCTGGCCGGTGGTCGGCTCGTCGAGGACCACCACCGGCGTGCGCATGGCCAGCACGGCCGCGATCGCCACCAGCTTGCGTCGCGAGTAGCCGAGGTCGTAGGGATGGGCCTCCTGGACCGGGGCGAGCCCGAGCAGGTCCAGGACCTCGTCCACGGCCGCCGGCTCCCGTCCAGCGAAGCTCACCTCGGCCCGCACGCTGCGGCAGAAGAGCTGGCGGTCGGGCTCCTGGAAGGCCAGCCCGACCAGCCTCGCCAGCTCGGCCACGCGCAGCCCGGCGGCGTCGCGATCGCCGACCAGGACCCGTCCCCGGGTGGGCCGGGCGAGGCCGTTCAGGTGACGGACCAGGGTCGACTTGCCCGCCCCGGTGGGACCGGTGACGGCCACCGCCTCGCCGGGCGACACTTCGAGCGAGACCCGGTCCAGGGCCAGGGTCCCGTCCGGATAGCGATGGCTGACCTCCTCCAGCCGAATCCGGGGCACCTCGGGCGCGTTCACCGGCCGTCGCCCAGATCGAGGACGGTGTCGCAGAGACGGGCCAGGAACCCCTCGTCGTGCTCGGTCACCAGCACCCCCACGCCGGCCGCCGCCAGTCGCTCGATGGCCCCGGCCACCCGGGCGCTCCGCTCCGGATCGAGACGCGAGACGGGCTCGTCCAGCGCCAGGTGGGCAGGCCGGAGCGCCACCAGCCCGGCCAGGGCCACCAGCTGGACCTCACCGCCGGAGAGGCGGCCAGGATCCCGTCCGGCCAGGTCCTCGATGCGAAGGAGCCGCAATGCCTCCTCCGTGCGCTCCGCCACCTCCGCCGGGGGAAGGCCGAGGTTGCACGGTCCGAAGGCCACCTCCTCCTCCACCGTCCGGTGCAGGCCGCTGAGCTGGGCGGCCGGGTTGTCGAAGAGCAGGCCACAACGCTGGGCGAGCTCGTGGGTGCGCAGCTCCACCGTCGGTCGGCCGTCGATCAGCACCCGGCCCCGCAGCTCCCCCCCGATCGCCACCGGCGCCAGGCCGGAGGCGACCAGGCAGAGCGTGGTCTTGCCCGACTCGTTGGGGCCGCGGACGCCCACCACCCGGCCCGCCCCCACCTCGAGCGAGATCGGCGGCAGCGCCCAGCGGGTGGTCCCCGGGTAGCGGTAGGTGGCCCGCTCCAGGACCAGCACGGCTCACCAGGGTCGCACCCAGGCCGGGGCGGGGACCCCCGCCAGCTGCAGGGCCACCCGGGCGGCCACCCCACCCGCCAGCAACCCGGCCAGGGCCCACCGGGCCGGCCGCTGCCAGCGGCCCTCGGGGAAGCGCCGGAGCACGGTCCGGCGTCCGGGGGCGGCGAAGGCGCGGACCTCCAGGGCGAGCGCACGCTCCTCGATCTCGACCAGGCTCCCGATCACGAGCGGCCCGACCAGGGGCAGCAGCCCCCGCGCCCGCCGCGGCCACGAACCCTCGGTGTCCAGCCCCCGGGCCCGCTGGGCCTCGATCACGCCCACGGCCCGCTCCTGCATCCCGGGGACGGCGGCCAGCGCCGCCCCCAGGACGAAGACCACGCGCCGGTCGAGGCCCCGGGCCTCCAGGTCGGCGAGTAGGTCGGCCACCGGGGTGATCGCGAACAGGAGGGTCATGGGAAGGGTGAGCGCCAGCAACCGGGTGAGCGCGTCCAGGGCCGCGGTCACGCCCCCGCCGCCGGCCGGCAGGAGGGCGTTCACGGCCAGGCTCGACAGCGCCACCGGGAGCAACCCCAGTCCGGCCAGCGCCAGCCGGCGCGCCCTGCCCATGGCCAGGGCCAGGACCGCGCTCCCGACCACCACCGCGATCGCCACCCACCCGCCCCAGGCCAGGCTCAGCCCGGCGCCGCTGGCCGCCAGGGCCAGGCGGGTGACCGGGCCGGTGGTCCCCGGGGAGGCAGCGAGGAGGGGATGGGGATGCCCGCCGGCGGGCACGCCGCCGTCCCTCCAGGTCGCGCGCACGGCGGCTCAGCCGGACTCGATCAGGCGCTCCCCGTTGGGGAACCGTGCCACCACCCGGCGGGGCAGGCCGGACAGCACCAGGAAGGCGAGCAGGCAGACGATCATCTTGTCCAGCGGGTCGGAGAGCAGCCCCTGCTCCAGGGTCGCCTGATAGAGGCTCGCCCCGGCCGCCCGGAAGGCGGCGATGACCAGGTCTCCGCCGAACCCGGTCACGCCTCCGAAGACGAAGGCGGCGATGGGGGCCGAAACCAGTGCCGCCACCAGCCCGGTGGCCAGCCCCGCGGCCAGGGCCAGCATCGCGCCGGCGTCGCGCCGGACGAAGAGCGCCCAGGCCGCCAGGGCGGCGAAGACCGCGATCACGATCGCGAAGGCCACCTCGGAGCCGGCGAAGGCGCGGACGTCGAAGCCGGTGTTGGTGGTGAAGGCGCGCGGGCTGGCGTAGGCCCGGCTGAAGGTGTAGGCGACGGCCGCGGCGACCACGACCGCGGCCCCCAGGGCCGCCCCCAGCGAGCGCAGGTCCCGGGCCGGCCGGGGCCGGAAGAGGCCCAGGCGCCCCCACGCGCCGGCCAGCAGCCCGATCACCGCGGCCGTGATCGCGAACGGGCCCGCGGTGGGCGCGGCCAGGGGGGCGGGGAGCACGTAGGCCCAGATCAGGTTGGTCATCGCCCCGGTCGCCATCCCGACCAGCGGGCCGGCGAGGACGCCCGCCAGCACCGTCCCCAGGGAATCCATGTAGATGGGCAGCCGGAGGACCTGCTGCACCGTCGACCCCAGGGCGATGTTGAGCGCGACCGCCACCGGGATGAGTACCACCGTCCGACCGAGCCCAGGCGACATCCCGCTGTCGAGCCTACCGGAACGCCGGCCGGATCCTGCGCCCAAGCCTCGGATCGGGGATGATCCGCCTCTCCACGGCCGGCGTATCGCAGGGTGAGCCGCCGGCCGCCGGCCCTGCGGCAGCCCGCAAGTTCGCAGCCCTGGATTCGTTGACACGGAAGGTTCGAAGCCCACGATCCCGCCCACGGGCCCGCCGGAGGCCGTCCCCGTGAAACGCCGGGGCCGCCGCGGGCCCGGCGTCCCGATCGTTCCCGGCCGGATTCGCCAGGCCCGCCTGGAGCGGGGCCTGAGCCTCGCCGAGCTGGCCGGCGCCGAGGTCTCCCGGGCCTTCATCCACCAGCTGGAGCAGGGCCTGGCCCGGCCCTCCCTGCCCGTCCTGGAGATGATCGCCCAACGCACCGGGAAGCCCATCGGCTTCTTCACCAGCGGGCCCGAGACCCGGCCGACGGGCGCGGTCCCCGACCTGGCCGCGGAGCTCATGACCATGTCCAGGCGGCTCGAGCGGCTGGCGGCCGCGCTGGAGCTCTCCGAGGCCAACCGCGAGGGGGTGCGAATCGTGGTCGGCGCCCTCCGCCATGGCGCCCGTCTGCTCACCGCCGCGATCCGGGAACGGGGCCCGTCTCCCGGGGCCGCCGACGAGGACCGCCCCTGAATCCCACCCCCGTCCAGGGCCGCCCGTCCGGTGATCCCGCCTCGCCCGACGCCTCCGCCGTCCGAGCCGGTCATGATGGGCTCGACGGTCGCTATACAGCGCTCGCTCTACAGGAGGCAGCCGGATGAAGCCTTCGCGTCTGCGCATCGTGCGAGCCCTGGCGGTGCTCGCGTTGCTCGCCGCCCTCAATGGAAGCTGGACCGCCTTCCCCCCCTGCTGCTGAGGGGAGGGGCCCGCCGGGGGGCACGGGGGGCCGGGCCGGGAGACTATAGTGATCTCCTGATGTCCGGCCCTTCCTACGCCAGGCGTGGACGGCGAAGGGGGATTCCCGTGCGGCCGGAGCTGGTTCGGAAGGCGCGTCAGGAGGCCGGTCTGAGCCTGGCCGAGGTGGCGGCCGGCGAGGTCACCCGGGCGGCCATCCACCTGGTCGAGACCGGCAGGATGCAACCCTCCCTCCGCACCCTGGAGCTGATCGCCCGCCGGACCGGGCGTCCCGTTTCCTACTTCCTGGCCACCGACCCGATCGAGGATGAGCTCCGCGTCCGGCGGGACGAGCTGGAGCGGCTGGTGGCGACCGAGGACTTCAGGGCCGCGATCGAGCACGGGCGGCGCCTCCTCGAGCACGACCTCCCGCCCGCGCTGGAGGCGGAGGTCCACCTCCTGGTGGGCAGCGCGCACGTGCGGATGCACGAGGGGAGCCGCGCCCTGCCCCACGTGCGCACCGCCCGGCGGCGCTTCGAGGAGATCGGAGACCCGCTCCTCCTCACCGAAGCCCTCGACCAGGAGGCCACGGCGCTGTTCCTGATCGGCGACCCGCGGGCGCTGCCCCGGGCGGTGGAGGCGCTCGAGCGCTGCGAGCGCCTGCGCCCTCCCGTCCCCGCCCTCCAGGTCCGCATCCTCCTCCACCTGGGGTCGATCTACTACCAGCAGGGCGACTGGGGGAACGCGGCCAGGTTCTACGAGGAGGGGCTGGAGGTGTCGACGGCGGCCCCCAACCCCCGCCACATCGCCATGATGCACGACGGCCTCAGCGTGGCCTACCAGCAGATGGGCGATTTCCCGGCGGCGCTGGCGGAGGCGCGGCGAGCGTTCACCCTGTACGCCATGGACCGGGACGAGCGCAGCCTGGTCCGCATCGAGGCCAACCTGGGCTACCTCCTCCTCCAGCAGGGGGAGATCGAGGCCGCGGAGGTCCACCTGCGGCGCTCGCTGGAGCTGTGCGAGCAGCGGGGCCTCGAGCACTGGGGCCGGGCGATCGTGCTCTGCCCCCTGGCCGAGCTCCACATCGCCCGGGGAGAGCTCGACCGGGCCGAGGCGCTGCTGGAGGAGGCGCACGCGATCGCCGTCGCGGGCGGAGAGCGCCAGGTGGCGGCCATGGCCCGGCGGCTGCAGGGGCGCGTGCACCTGCGCCGGGGAGACCACGAACGGGCCGACCGGTCCTTCCAGCAGGCGATCGCGATGCTCGGCGAACTCGAGGTGTCGGAGTGGCAGCGCGACTGTCTCATGGAGTACGCCCAGGCGCTCCAGGAGCGCGGAGAGTTCGAGCGTTCGATCGTGCACTGGCGAGCGGCGGCGGAGATCGGCCGGGGGCGGGGGACACGCTCGGGCGCGGCCATGGCCCGGCTGCACGGCGCCTGAACCGCACCCGGCCGCGAGACGGCCGCCGTGGCACCGGTCGGGCAGGGGGCCGGCAAATCGCTTCCCGACCGGCACGACGCCGCGGGTGGAGCCGACGGTGCGGGGGGCCCGCCCCTTGCGGAGACGGACCCCCTCATCCCCCACCACGCGGACGATGTCGTGGTCAGCTCAGGAGAGCACCTCCATCCTGCGCCCCTCCCGGGCCTCCGATCGATCCAGTTCCTCCAGCTGGAAGACGCTCTCGATGGAGTGCCCGAAGAGGCGTGCCAGACGGTAGGCGACCACCAGCCGCGGCTGGCACTTGCCGTTCTCGATGGCGTTCACCGACTGCCGGGAGAGCCCCACACTCTTCGCCACCTCGGCCTGGGACATGCGCCGCTCCTTGCGAAGGTGACGCAGCAGGTTCGGCCCGATGGGCTCGTCGTACGGCTCCACGCAGAGCTGTGCCAATCCCGATTTACCCCCACCACGCATAGTCCGAGTCCACTCCCGCTCCGGTCGTCGGCACGCTGCCCGGGACACCCTCCCCGTCGGAGCAGGGCGTTGCCACGCGCTCGGGTGCCGACAAGTATATGTCAAATTCTCCCATCCTCGACCGACCCTGTCCGGCCCTCGACCGATCACGCCGCGCGCCCACGCGAGGCCCGACCCGCGGTGCGTTCCAGCCCGACCCCACGTCCTGTGACCCGCAGCGAGACGCGCCGTCGGGGATGCCCCTCCGGCTTCCCTTCGGTACCAGCTTCCCGAAATCCCCCGTTCCTCAGTACAACCTGGGCAGACATCCTAAGACGCTGAACGCTGCTGTCAAGGGCCAGTGGCAAGTCAAGGCCCTGGCCGACCCTCCACCGCCGGCGTGGCGGCGACGCGATAGGCTGCTGGTGGTGAGTGAGCGAACGCGGGTGGCCCTCGACCGGCTCCGCGAGCGGGTGAGGCGGGACGTGGGACGGGACGGCCTCGACGCGCACCAGGTGGCCGCCGGCCACCTCGCCTGGGCGTTCGCCCGGGCCGAGGCGGCCGACGCCTGCTCCGAGTGGGCGTCCGAAGTCGGCGACGAGCTGGCCCACCGGCTCGCCGCCGCCGCCGAGGAGGAGGCGCTGGCCTTCGCCGAGGGGCGGAGCCTGGAGCTGGGGAACCGCGACCTGCGCACCCTCCTCGCCATCCGGCGCGACCTCCGGCCCACCGAGGACCTCGGCGCCGGCGAGGAGCACCGCCTGCTGCGGGCGACGTTGCGTGACTTCGCGGAGCGGGAGATCCGGCCTCTGGCCCGGTCCATCCACCGCGAGGATCGCGACCTGCCCGAGTCGATCATCCGCGGGGTGGCCGACCTCGGCCTCTTCGGTCTCTCCGTCCCCGAGGCGTACGGCGGCCTGCAGGGCGCGACCCCCGACCACCGGGCCATGTTGATCGCCACCGAGGAGCTGTCCCGCGCCTCCCTGGCCGCGGGCGGGAGCCTCATGACCCGGCCCGAGATCCTGGTCCGAGCGCTGCTCCGCGGCGGCACCGAGGAGCAGAAGCGGAGGTGGCTTCCCGCCATCGCCAGGGGGGAAGAGATGGTCGCCGTGGCCGTGACCGAGCCCGACCACGGGTCGGACGTGGCCGGCATCACCTGCCGAGCCGTCCCCCTTCCCGGGGGCGACTGGGAGATCACCGGCACCAAGCTCTGGTGCACCTTCGCCGGCCGGGCCGAGCTGCTCATGCTCCTCTGCCGCACCTCCGACGCCGGCCACCGCGGGCTCTCCCTGTTCGTGGTCGAGAAACCCGCCTTCCCCGGTCACGCCTTCGAGCACCGCCAGCCCGGCGGCGGGCTGCTCCGGGGGCAGGCCATTCCCACCATCGGCTACCGGGGCATGCACACCTTCGAGCTGGCCTTCGACCGTTACCGCGTGCCCGCCATCGCCCTGGTGGGTCAGGACGCGTGGCGGGACCGCGGCTTCTACCTGCAGATGGAGGGCTTCGCGGTCGGGCGCATCCAGACCGCGGCCCGCGCCGTGGGGGTCATGCAGGCCGCCCTGGAGGCGAGCGCCGCCTACGCCCTCGAGCGGCGCGTCTTCGGCCGCCCGGTGGCCGACCACCAGCTCCCCGCGGCCATGCTGGGCGCCATGGCCGCCAGGGTCGAGGCGGCGCGGCGCCTCAGCTACCGGGCGGCGCAGCGGCTCGACGGGGGCGACGGGCAGATGGAGGCCGCGCTGGCCAAGTTGCTCGCCTCCCGCGCCGCCGAGCTGGTCACCCGGGACGCCGTGCAGCTCCACGGCGCCATGGGCTACGGGGAGGAGAGCGAGGTGTCCCGCCACTTCCTGGACGCACGGGTCCTCTCCATCTTCGAGGGCACAGAAGAGGTGCTGGCGCTGCGGGTGATCGCCCGCAGCCTCCTGGCCTGACCGGCCGGTGGCACCGCCGGCCGGGGCCCGGCTCATCGTCGATTGACGGCGGTCGACGGATGGGCCGGGTCCCCCCACCGCTATGGAGGTTTGGTTCTACAATGCGGTGCGCGACGTCGCCGGCCATGGCGCTTCGCGTGGGGGCGCGTGCGCGTTCGACGTGGGGGAGCGCCTCACCTGCAGCACCGAGGAGGAGAAGCGGCTGAGCCGGCGGAGCATGACGGCGGACATCCGGGCCCCGGTCGGGCGTCCGGGGGGAGAAGGTGGAGGTCAGTGGCGCCGGCGAGGGGTGAGGCGCGGGTCGCTACCGCTCGGACGAGTCGTCGCCGGGGCTTGACCAGCGCCGAGGCGGCCGCGCGTCGGCCGCCCGGCGGCAACCGCATCGCCCGGCCCGTGGCCTGGCGGCTGCGCAAGTTCCTGCGCACCTCCCTGACCGAACGGCTGGTGGTGCTGCTTCTGCTCGTGAGCGCCGTCTACGTCGCCCTGGGAGAGTTCCGCGACGCCGCCGTCATGCTGGTCGTGGTGGTCGCCGTGGTGACGGCGGAGGCCTGGGTCCAGCTGCGCGCCGACCGCGCCATCGCCTCGCTCTCCCGGCTCTCGGCCCCTCGGGCGCTGGTCTGGCGGGACGGCCGGCTGAAGGAGGTCCCCCCCGACGAGCTGGTGCGCGACGACGTGATCCTGCTCACGGCCGGCTCCCGCGTGCCCGCCGACGCCCGGCTGGTCGAGGCCGAGGAGCTGCTCGTCGACGAGTCGCTGGTCACGGGCGAGTCCCAGCCGGTCGAGTACGACCTCCGGGCCGGGGGGCTGGCCGAGCTGCGGGCGGGCACCCACGTCCTGCGCGGTCATGCGGTGGCGACGGTGACGGCGGTCGGCCAGTCCTCGACCCTGGGTCGGGTGGCCTCGCTGGTCGGCGAGGCCGAGCCACAGAAGACCCCGCTCCAGGGCCAGATGTCGGAGCTGGCCCGACGGCTCCTGGTGGTCGCCGCCGTCGCCAGCCTGCTGGTCCCGGCCGTGGGGTGGCTCACCGCCGCACAGCCGCTGCGCGACCTCCTGCTCACCGGGCTCACGCTGGCCTTCGCCAGCGTGCCCGCCGAGCTGCCGGTGCTGGTGGTGGCGGTCCTGGGGCTGGGGTCGCTGCGCCTGGCCGCGCAGGGGGCGATCGTGCGCCGGCTCAGCGCCACCGAGACGCTGGGGACCACGACCCTCATCTGCACCGACAAGACCGGGACCCTGACCGAGAACCGGATCAGCCTCACCCAGGTGGTCACGGCCTCTCAGACCCTGGAGGGGCTCGACGCCAGCGAGGCCGAGCTGGACCGGGTGCGGCAGCTGGCCCGGCTGGCCAGCGAGGCCCAGACCGGCCAGGACACCCGGCTGGCCGACCCGATCGACATGGCGGTGTGCCGGGCGGCCAGGCCGGGCTGGCCGGAGCCGGCGGTCCGCTTCAGCTTCGACAGCGCCCGCCGGCTCGCCTCCGGCATGGCGGAGGTGGAGGGCCAGCTGGTCCTGGGCGTCAAGGGAGCGCCGGAGGCGGTCATGGTGCGAACCGCCTACTGGCGCTCCGCCGACGGCATCCGTCCCCTGGACGGCCAGCTCAAGGACGAGGTGATCGCGGCCGCCACCGAGCTGACCGCGGGCGGCGCCAGGGTGCTGGCGGTGGCCTCCCGCGTGATCGTCGGCCGGCCCTCGGGAGGGCCTTCCCGGCTCGAGCGCGAGCTGGTCTTCGAGGGCCTGCTGGCCTTCAGCGACCCCCTCCGGCCCGAGGTGCCCCGCGCCGTGCGAGACCTGCAGGGGGCGGGAGTGGCGATCACGATGGTGACCGGGGACCAGCCGGCGACCGCGGCCGCCATCGCCCGCGCCGCCGGCCTGGGCGGTCCCACCTTCATCGCCGCCCAGACCAAGAGCTGGAGCGACGAGGAGCTGGCGGCGCGGGCCCTGCAGGGGTGCGTGGTGGCCCGGGCGCGGCCCGACGACAAGCTGCGGATCGTGCGGGCGGCGGTGGCGGCGGGCCAGGTCGTGGCCGTGACCGGGGACGGGGTGAACGACGCCCCCGCGCTCGAGGCGGCGGCCATCGGGGTGGCCATGGGCCGGAGCGGCAGCGACGTGGCCCGGGAGTCGGCGGACCTGGTCCTCAGCGACGACAGCTTCGCCACCCTGGCCCGGGCCACGGCCGACGGCCGCCGCCTGTACGAGAACCTGCGCAAGGCCATCCGCTACTACCTGGCGGTGAAGCTGGCCCTGATCACGGTCTCCGCCCTGCCCGCCCTCATCGGTCGCCCGCTGCCCTTCCTCCCCGTGGAGCTGGTGCTGCTGGAACTCTTCCTGGACCTGGGCGCCTCCTTCGCCTTCGTCCACCAGCCGGCCGAGTCGGACGAGATGCGCCGCCGGCCTCGCGACCCCAGGGCCAGGCTCCTCGACCTGCCCATGGTCGCCGGCATCCTGACCGGCGGCCTCAGCCTGGCCGCGGTCACCGCCGCCACCTATCTGGCCGCGCTGCCCCACCTGGGGACGGGTGGCGCCAGGACGCTGGCCCTGGCCTGCTGGCTGGTGGGCCACGCGACCCTGGGCCTGGTCATGGGTTGGGAACGACGGCCGCTGTCGCTCGGGGACCTGGCAGTCAACCCGGCCATGCCCATCTGGGCGGCCTGCGCCGCGCTCCTCACCCTCCTGCTCCTGGTGGTGGGTCCCCTGGCCGGCCTCCTGCACCTCGGGCCGGCACCAGCTCCGGCGGCGCTGGGCGCGATCGTCGCCGGCCTGGCCGCGGCGACGCTGGTGGAGCTGCTGAAGCGGGTGCGGGGCCGGCTCCACGAACGCGTCCCCGACCCGCGCCGGGCCACGCGCGGGACCGCGCCCCTGCCCTGAGGCAAAACGACGGGGGAGCCGGCGGCCCCCCCGTCGCGCTCAGTTGGCGGCCCGGAGCGGCTCCGGCGGCGCCACCAGGCGACGCGCCAGCTCCATGACCTTGCGTCGGGCCTCGATCAGCTCCGGCGTGTCCGCCCGGGCGCGGTTCAGCCGCTCGCGGGCCTCGTCGATCGCGCCCAGGAGGCCCGGATCGGCCTCGACGCGGGCGAGCTCGGCCTCGGCGGCCTCGATCGGCGAGCGATCCCGCGTGATCGCCTCCAGCTCCTGCTCCGCCCGCTTGGCCTTGGCGTCGCGATCGTCTTTGACCCGTTGCGCGTCGCGGGCGTGCTCGGTGACCACGGTGGCGAAGCGCTGCGCCGCCTTCTCCTGGCCCGGCGGGCAGGGCCAGAGCGCGGTACCCGTCGGCCCGACCACCAGCAGGAAGAGGGCGCTGCTGCCCTCGGTCAGGGCGTCCAGGAAGGTCTCCGACTCGGGGGCCTCGAGCAGGACCAGGTCGGCCAGCGCGTCCCGGTGCTCCGCCCAGAGGGCGGGCGCGGTGTCGACGTAGGCGGCGGTGCCGGCGGCGGGCAGGCGGCCGGTGGGCGTCTCGAGCACGTTGGCGAAGAGCCGCAGGGGACCCAGGCCGGCCTTGAGCTCGCCCGGGCCGGGGGTGAGCACGGTGCGCAGACGCGCCCGGGCCTCGGCCACCGCCCAGGCGTGGGCCGACTCAGCCGCCTCCACCGCCCGCCGGGCCTCCTGCAGGGCGCGCAGGCGGGACTCCTCGGCCGCCGCCAGCTCCCGCTGGGCGGCCGCCGCCGCGTCGGCCCGCATCCGCTCGGCCTCGTCCACCTCCGCCAGCCCCGCGGTCATCATGGCCGCACGCTCGTCGAGCAGCCGAGCGGCGCCGAGCAGGTCGTCGGCCTCCTTGATGCTGGGCTGGGGGGCGATGCGTCCCAGGCGAACCAGGAGCGCCCGCAGCTCGGCGGCGGCGGAGTCCCGCTCCTCCTCGAGCTGACGACGGTCCTCGTTGGAGACCAGCCGACGTCGCAGGCTGCGGGCCCCGTCGGCCGGGCTCAGGTTCTCCTCGATCCGCTCCAGCCGGCCCTTGAGCTCGCGGGCGTGCTCCACCAGGTCCCGGGAGGGGCCCTCCGGTTGCCACTCGTCCGGCCGCTCGGCCAGGATCCCCCCCGCCTCCGCGTAGCGGTCCTCGGCGAGCAGGGCGAGCGTGGTGGCGAGGTCCTCCGGGCGTTTCCCCTCCAGGTCGACGGTCGCCCGCCAGCGGCTGCCGTCCCACTTCCACAGTCCGTCCTCGGTGGTGGCGGGCACCCACCGCCGCCCGTTCCACCACCAGGCGCCATCGCCGGACAGGAGGCGCCGGCCGCCGTTGCCGCTCGCGGCGGTGGCCTCCGCTTCCGTGGTCAACATCATCGAGTCGTCCGGAGTCATGTCCACTCCCTCACCGGTCTGCTTGATCGAGGTCCGCGCCTGAGACGCGGCCGGGACGAAGAGAAGGCTGAGAGCCTGAAGTATGATCGACTTCTCCGCTTCACGTGGAGGTCGAGAGGACCGGCGACCGGGGCGACTCCGGCGCCGCCAGCGGTCATCCAGCGCGGTGTTCGAGCATGGGCGAGTGGCGATCGCAGCGTGATCCGTGGGGCCGGCACCCCGGGGCGGAGGGCTGGTGGTCCCGGGAGCCCGCCCACCCGGGGTGGGTGACCGCGACCCGGCCGCGACCGGCGGGCCCGGCAGCCGTCGCGCGCAGGCTCACCCGGGTCGACGCCCGTCCCCTGGCCTTCGTGCTCGGAGCCCTGGCCACCCTGGGCCTGCTCGGCGCCACCCTCAGCTTCGCGGTGGACGTCCTCGTCGCCCCCTGGCGCCTGCTCACCGCCGACGTCGAGGAGTCGCTGCACCTCCTCGCCAGCCTGATCGGCATCGCCGGGGCCTTCGCGCTCTGGCGGGGGACGCCCCACGCCCGGGCGGTCGTGCTGGCCGGGCTCGCCCTCAACGTGGGGGCGACGCTGGCCTTCAGCGCCGACACGCTCCTCCACCCCTCCACCTGGATTCCCCTCTCGACCTGGGCGGGCCTCGCCGTCCTCACCCTCAGGGCCCGCCCGGCGCCGCCGCGCCCCCGCCCGGTGCGATGGGTGGGGGCCCCACCCCCCACCCCGCGGGCGCCGGTTCGACGCCGCTGAGCGCCGGGACCGACCTAGCCGTGTTTACGGCCGTGGTCGGACGGCTTCTCGGGACGGTGAGCGGGAGCGGAGGCGTCCGCCGGCGCCCGGCACGACGCCGGCTGGGTACCGGGTAGGAAGAGGGTGCCGTTTCGTGACACCAGGCCGGGCGGGCGCGAGTACCAGCCGCGGTAAGTCGCGGGGAGGTGGTTGACGAACTCGGCCATCACGGTCTGCCCCACGTTGACGCCGAAGGCGGAGATGGTGCCGCCCCGGCCGTCGGCGCCCGTGTTCCCGGCCCAGGCGCCCACCACGATGTCCGGGTTGTAGGCCATCATCCAGGCGTCGTTGTTCACTCCCACCCTTGCCCCGCCGCTGGTGCCGGACTTGCTCGCCATCTGCCGGTTCCAGCCCAGGTCCCACTGTTCCTGGTACCGCTTCAAGGTGTCGGTGATCAGGTATGTCTCGGCCGGCGTGAGCACCCGCGCCCGGCCCGGCTGCTGTCCTGGCTGGACCCGGTAGAGGACGCCGCCGCGCAGGTCGTCGATTCCGGTGATGGTCACCAGCGGCACCTTCAGGCCCTGGTTGGCGAAGACGGAGTACCCCTGGACCTGCTCCAGCATGGTCACCTCGCTGCCCCCGATGGCGGTGTCCAGCTCGTCCTTCAGGGGCGAGTCGATGCCCATGGCCCGGGCCAGCCGGATCACGTTGGCGATGCCCTCGCGCCGACCCACCTCCACGGCGGGAACGTTGCGCGAGAGCACCAGCGCCCGGGCCGCGGTCATCGGCCCCAGGAAGCGGCCGTCCCAGTCGACCGGCCGGTAGCCGTCGAAGTCCGTGGGGCGGTCCTGGAGCACGGTGCAGAGCGTGATCACATGATCCCGCAGCGCGGCCTCGTACACGTAGGGCTTGAAGGAGGAGCCGGGCTGGCGCTCGGCCCGCACCACGTCCACCTGACCGCCGATGGCGTCGCTGGCGTAGTCGGCGGAGCCGACCCAGGCCAGCACCTCCCCGGTCGAGGGTCGCACCGCGAGCAGGTCGCCGTTGTCGACCCCGTAGCGCGCCAGCGCCCGGACGCCGTCGGACACCGAGCGCTCGGCCAGCGCCTGGAGTGAGGGATCGAGGGTGGTGTGGATCTCGAGCCCGCCCTGCTGGAACGCCGCCACCCCCACGATCTGCTCGGCCTGGCCGAGCACGTACTGGACGAAGTGGGGGGCGATGGTCCGCAGCGGCGTGGAGCCCAGCCTGAGCTCGGCCCGGACGTCCTCGCGCTCGGCCTGCTGCTCCTGCGCCCGGGTCAGCACCCCCATCTGCTCCATGCCCCGGAGCACGTAGAGCTCGCGCGCCCGGGCGCCGTCGTAGTTGGTCGCCGGGTCGAGGCCGTTGGGGGCCTGGAGGAGGCCGGCCAGAAGGGCCGCCTGGGCCGGGGTGAGGTCGGCCGGACGCCGGTCGCGGCCGAAGTAGGTCTCCACGGCCGCGCCCAGCCCGTAGGCCCCGTGCCCGTAGTAGACCCGGTTCAGGTACATCTCCAGGATCTGGTCCTTCGTGTACCGGCGCTCCATGGCCCAGGCCAGGAAGGCCTCCTCGAGCTTGCGGGAGACGGTCTGTTGGGGGCCGAGGAGCTCCAGCTTCACCAGCTGCTGCGTGATCGTGCTCCCGCCCTCCACGATCCGGCCGCTGACCGCGTCCGTGGCCGCCGCCCGCAGCAGGGCCGGGGCGTCCACCGGGCCGTGCTGGTAGAAGCTCCGATCCTCGGCGGCCAGGGTGGCCGCGGGCCCGTAGCGACCCATCTGGCTCAGGGGCAGGTAGAGGTGGAACTCGCCGTTGGGGTCGCGCTGGGCGAGCAGGGTCCCGTCCCGGGCGTAAACGTCGATGCCCCGGATGAGGGCGGCGGCGTCGCCCGGCGCCGGCAGGTCGCGCAGGTTGGCCCAGGCGTAGCCGGCGAGGCCCACGACGCCGGTCAGGGCCACCAGGAGCAGGGCGATCCAGGCGCGCACCGGGCCCTACTTCGGCCGGGCCGGCAGCGGGACGCGAACCAGCCGGCAGGTGGGAGCCAGGGTCAGACCGCGAAGCACCGCCGCCTCCGCCTCCTCGCTGCACGCCTGGACCGCGACCGGGTCCGCGAGCGGCCGACGGTCGAGCGGCTCACCTCGCTCCAGCGCCTCCAGCTCCCGCGGGGTGGTGAGACGGAAGGCCCGCGGATCGAGCATGGCCGGCCGTCAGTGTAGACCACGCCGGGGGAGGCCGGTCGTCCGCCGACGCCGCCTCAGGAGCGCGGCGGGGCCGGGGCCGGGCCCGGGTCCCGGCTCTCCCCCAGCCGGAGGGCCACCTGGCGTGCGCTCTCGGCGGCCGCCTCGACCATGATCAGGCCCGGGGGCTTGCAGGCGTCGCCGGCGAGGAAGAACCCCGGGCCGACCAGGCTGGGGAGCTCCCGGCCCTGGCCCCGGCGGTTGACCGGCCAGGTCGAGCGGTAGATGGCGGCGGACAGCACCCAGGACTCGTCCACCTCGCGGCCGGCGATCGCGGCCAGGTCGCGCAACGCCTCCCGCCGCTCCACCCTGGGGTCGGCGTCGGGGGCGCAGGCGTGAAAGGTGTTGACCAGATGCCGTCCCGGCGGCGCCAGCGAGGGATCGGCGTTGCTGAGCTGGGCCAGGCCGGAGAGCCGCCGGGTGCCGATGCAGAACATCACCCCGTCGTGCTGGACCAGCGAGAAGGGCAGGAGGAGCTGGACCTTGAAGCCGCAGGCCGGGTCCGCGGACCGCCCCCTCCCCTCCCCGAGCGGCGACCCGGGGGTGTCCCCGCCGGCCGTCCCCACCACCTGGCCGGCCCGCACCTCGATGGCCGTACCGCGGTCGCGGTCGCGACAGCGGACCCGCCACCGGGCCGGCCCGCCGCCGGCCAGGGGCTCGACCGCCTCCACCTCGGTGTGCAGGAGCACGCCGGCGCCGGCCTCGCGGACGTGGTCGAGGAGCCGATCGGCCAGGGCCCGACAGCCGCCCCGGGGCAGCCCCGGACCTCCGTGGCGCCAGAAGGAGCCGAAGACGGCGCGAAAGTCCCGCCAGGCGAGCCGGTCCAGGGGCAGGGAGAGGGCGAAGTCGACGCAGCATCGGATCAGCTCGTGCATCGTGCCCCGGATGCGCCGCCGGCGCAGCCACTCCTCGACGCTGTCCGGGGAGTCCCGGTCGCGGAGCAGGTGGAAGAAGAAGCGCAGCGCGGTGAGGACCTCGCGGCGGGGGAGGACCCGGGTGAAGAGGTGGTGGGGCCGCGTACAGATGACGTGGCCCCGCGGCGACCACACCGAGCAGATGACCGAGGAGTCCACGATCGGCTGATCGATCCCCAGCTCCCGCAGGGCGCGGGCCAGCGGGCCGCGGCTGCCGTGGGGGATGAGATGGAGCGCGCCCGTGGACAGCTGTGCGCCCTCCACCAGCTCGCCGCTGAAGCGCCCGCCGGGGATGCGCCGGCGCTCGACCACCAGCGTCCGCAGCCCCTGGCGGCGGGCGTAGGCGGCGACCAGCAGGCCGGCGATGCCCGCGCCGACGATCGCGACGTCGACCGCGGCCACCTCCTCCGGGTCCGGCGACGGGGGCGGGTTCACCGTTCGCGGACTCCACCGTGGGCCCCCGGCCCATCCGCGCCCGCCCCGGGTTCGGGCCCGCCGGCGTCGCGGTCGGCAAGGGTGCGGTGGCTGGGGCGGGAGGATTCGAACCCCCGATTACCTGATCCAGAGTCAGGCGCCTTACCAGCTTGGCCACGCCCCAGCATCGTGGCGGTCCCCTATTCTAACCCTCGAAGTCGGCCCCCACCGTTCCCGGAAACGCCCGTCGCGGCCGCGGATGGCCGGTGCCCGCCGGACCCTCCGCGGCGAAGGAGCCCTGCACGCGATGGAGACGACGATGCCGCGTCCCGCACGCCTTCCCGGCGCCCTCGAGGTCTCCCATCCGGCGCCGAGCCGGGACGAGGCCGTCCGCCCCGCGGGGGCCCGACGGGCGACGGTCGCGGGCGATGCCGGCGCGACGGGACGACGCCGACTACGGCCGCCGCCGGGGGCCGCCCCGGCGCAGGCGGATGGTGCGGGCCCGAACGCCGCCGGACCCCTGGAGGAGGCGCTCCACCAGGTGGCGGACCCGGTACAGGTTCACCGCCCAGCCCACGCCCAGCACGCGGTCCGTGAACAGGCGCGGGTCGGCCGGGTTCCAGTACGCTTCGCGGATGCGACTCCAGGTGGGCGGGCGGAGGTCGTACGGCACGACGCCGAAGACGCGGCCGTGCCAGGTGCGCCGGTCCTCGGGCTGGGCCAGCTCCTGGACCACCGCGGCCACCAGGAGTCCCAGGGCCGCCAGCCTGACCAGGCGGCCCGCGCGTCGGAGCGATCTCATCGCTCGATTATCCCGTCAGTAACCGCCCTCTGCTCGGGGGCGTTCTCCAGCCAGGGATAGGTCAGTCGAGGAATGGGCTCCAAGGGGTGGGTGCGCTGGCTTCGACCGGGGCTCGAGGTCAAACGCTGGATCTTGTTGCTGGCGTTCAGCATCCTCGTCATCGACCTGGGGGTGGCGTACTTCCTGCGCGACGTCTACCGCTTCGCCCGCCTCCCCGGGCAGTTCTACTACGTGACCCTGCAGTTCCTCCCCTACTGGTTGCGGGGCAGCATGTTCACGGCCATCGGGATCGGGCTCCTCGCCTTCTCGGCGGTGAGGCTGCAACGCTCGGTGCTGGGGCCCTTCCTGCCCGGCGGTCAGCGGAGCCTGGCCGAGCGTCTCTACGCCTTCCGAACCCGCAGCCGGGGGCCGCGGGTGGTCGCGGTCGGGGGTGGCACCGGGATGTCGACCCTCCTGCGCGGGCTGAAGGAGTACACGGCCAACCTGGCCGCGATCGTGACCGTCGCCGATGACGGGGGGTCCAGCGGCCGTCTGCGCCAGGAGTACCGCATCCTGCCCCCCGGCGACTTCCGCCAATGCCTGGTGGCGCTCGCCGACGCCGAGCCGCTGGTGAAGCAGCTCTTCAACCACCGATTCGAGAACGGCTCCCTCAACGGGCATTCCTTCGGCAACCTGTTCATCATGGCCATGGCCGAGGTGACCGGCAACTTCGAGCTGGCCCTGCGGGAGTCGGCCCGGGTGCTGGCGGTGCGCGGGGAGATCATCCCCTCGACCCTGCACGACGTCACCCTGGTGGCCAGCGTGAACGGCCACATGGTCGAGGGCGAGTCCCGGATCCCCCAGCAGAACGGCCCCATCAGCCGCGTCTTCCTGAAGCCGGACGACGCCACCCTCAACCCCGAGGCGGCCATGGCCCTGATGAACGCCGAGGTGATCGTGATCGGCCCGGGGTCGCTCTACACCTCCATCCTGCCCAACCTCCTGGTCCCGGGGATGGTCCGGGCCATCAAGGAGTCGCCGGCGTTGAAGGTGTTCGTCTGCAACGTGGCCTCGCAGCACGGCGAGACCGACGGCTACGACGTGGCCGACTACCTGCGCGTGCTCCGCGAGCACACCGGGGAGGACCTGTTCGACTTCGCCGTCGTGAACTCCAACCTGAGCCACCTGCCGACCGGCGGCCAGTCCCAGGTCGTCTTCGACTACGAGAAGGTCCAGCGCGAGTTCCCGAGCATCCGCTTCGTCGCCGTCGACGTCGTGAACTCGCGCATCCCCTCCCACCACGACCCGGAGAAGCTGGCCCGGGCGGTGATCAAGCGGGTCTGGGAGGCCTGAGCCGCGGCGCGGCGCCCGGTCCGATCAGGACCCGCCACCCGGCGTCCGCACCACGACCGTGGCGTTGATCTCGCAGGTCACGCCCCGGGGCAGGGCGTTGGTGCCGAGCGCGGTCCGGGTGTGGCGTCCGGCCTCGCCCAGCACCTCGGCCAGTAGCGTCGAGCAGGCGTCGATCACCCGCGGCTGCTCCCCGAAGCCGTCGGCGGAGAGCACCCAGCCGTTGACCTGGGCGACCTCGATCACGGCCTCGAGGCCGACCGCCGCCTCGATCTGGGCGAGGATGTTGAGGGCGCACAGCCGCGCCGCCTCGCGGGCTTCCTCCAGGCTCACCTGGTCGGGCACGCGGCCGGTCAGGAAACGCCCGTCGCGGACCGGCACCTGGCCGGCGATGAACAGCAGCCCGCGATCGTCACCGAGGGGGACCAGGCGGCAAGGGACGTAGGCGGCCATCGCCGCCGGCGCGGTCGGGAGCTCGTAGCCGAGGCTGCGGAGACGCTCGAGAGGTTGGTTCACGACCGCCAAGTCTAGAGATCGGGCCGGGACCGGCGGCCGGCCGCGGGGTCAGAGCTGCCGTTCGCGCCGGACGTAGGTGACGAGGGCGAGGAGGACCACCAGCGCGGCCAGCGCTCCGAGGCCCAGGTAGGGCGTCTCCGGGCGCCGCAGCCAGGCCGCCAGGCGATCTCGCACCGGGGCCGGCGTCGGAGCCGGCGACCGGGCGGCGTGGCCGCCGGTCGCGCTCCGGGGACGCTGGGGCCGCCCCGGGGCGCCGCCCGCGTCCAGGTAGGACCAGACCTGGACCGCCTGGTCCGACGGCCGGAGGGTCGCGGCGTAGAGCACCGGCGTCGAACCGCCGGCCACGGCCAGGGCGGTCACCGACGGCGCCGGCGGTTGCAGAGGGGTGAAATGGGCGCCGCCGTCGCCGCTCACCCAGAGGCCGCCCCCGCTCGAGCCACCGCCGTCGCTGGCCACGTACAGGCGCTGCGGGTCCTGGGGGGCGAAGGCGACGGCGGTGAAGTCGGCGGGCGGCAGCGCCCCGCCGCCGGTGAGCTGCTGCCAGCTGGCCCCTCCGTCGCCGCTGGCGAAGAGACCGGCGTTGGTGCCCAGCAGCAGCGCGGGTGCGTTCTGCCCCGGGGCCGGAGGGCCGGCGGCCAGTGCCGCCACCATGGTGCTGGCGCCGACGGCCCCGGTGAAGGGCACCCAGGTCCGGGCCCCGTCGAGGCTGCGGTAGAGCGGCACCACCGTCTCGCCCCCGCCGTCACCTCCCGCCAGCACCTGGGGCGGCTGCCCCGTGCCGCCCCAGGCCGCGAGCGCGCTCACCGCCACCCCATCGAGGCCGGAGGGGGACCAGGGGCCGACCCCGCGGCCGGCCCAGACGCCGTGGTCGGTCCCGGCCAGGGCCAGGTCGGGGGCGAAGGCGAAGGCCCGCACCGGCCCCGACCCACCTCCCGCGGCGCGCGACCAGCTCTCACCGCCGTCTTTGCTCGCCCAGATGCCGTCGCCGCCGCTGCCGGCCAGGACGAGGCCGGCCACGAAGGGGTCGAAGGCCAGGGCGAGCACCCCGCCGGCCAGGCCCGACCTCACCGTCCGCCACGTGGCGCCGCCGTCCGTGCTCAGGTCGACGGCCCCGCCGGTGGTGCCGGCCAGCACCCGCCGGGGATCCCGGGGATCGACGGCCAGGGCAAGGACGGCTCCGCCCCCCCGCGCCGGGAGGGCCCGGGCCGGCGCCCAGGTGTCGGGCGGGGTGCCGCCCTCCCCCGCGGCTTCGACCGAGAGGCTCGTCACGGGGGCGGCGAAGGCCACCAGCGCGGCGGCCAGGATGGTCGCGAAAAGACGCCTGCGAAGCTGCGACACCGAGCCGCATTATCGACCCGGCGCCCCTGGAGGGCGAAACATCGAGTTACGAGCACATCACTCACCGGGGACCGAGCGAGGTGGAACGGCATGGGGTGGAGCGCTCTGCCGGCGGTCGAGGGCACCCTCGGGGGCGACGTCAGAGGCCGAGCACCCTGACGCGCGAGTCGAGAGACCGCCAGCGCCGGTCGAAGGTGAGGATCTCGTCGGCTCGAAGCTCGACCGCGGTGGCCAGGATGAGCGCGTCGGGGAGCTTGATCTGCCGTTCCGCTCGGAGCCGAGCGGCGCGCGAGGCGACCTCGTGCGTGACGGGCTCGACGGTGCCGAGCCGGCGAAGCCCTCCCTCGATGCTGCGTCCGGGGCGCGGGCCCATGCGGTAGGGGAGCACGAGGGCTTCGGAGAAGGCGACGGCCGGCAGCGACAGCGCGTGCTGGCGCCGGGTGGCCTCCAGCTCGGCGATGGCCAGTTCGTGATGCACGTCCTGGACGTCGATCGTCGCGATCAGGACGCTGGCATCGACCACCGCTACTCCCATTCCGCTCGCAGAGCCTCCAGGTAGCCGGCCGGATAGTGCACGCCCAGCCTCTCCCCGAGCGCGGCCAGCGCCCTCACCGGGTCGTCCTCACGGGTCACGATGAGCCGGCCTTCGCCGGCCGCTTCGATGTGCAGCTCGTCGCCGGGCTGGATGCCGGCCGCCTCCGCCGCGGCCCGAGGGATCGTCGCCTGGTACCTGGAGGTGACCCGGGTGAACCCTCGACGCCGTTTTCTTACTCTGACCCCCATGAAGTAAGTATATGGACGACCGGCTGCGCGGCAGCGATCGGAGGATGACGCCCACGCCTCGCCGTCCGCGACGAGGAACCTGCGCTGGGTTGGCGTTTCCATCGCGACTCTGGCGGCAGCTCGGCGTCCAGGGACCGGCGCAGCGGGCCACCGCACCCAACGCCCTGTGGCGAGCCGCCCTCAGCCAACCAGACGGGTTTCGAGGCGGTCCCGGCGCCCCCGCTCGGGTCGCCAGGACCGCCTTTCATCAGCGCGCCGGCCCGGTCACCTTGGCCGTCTTCCTCTGGATCAGCTCCAGCGCCCGCCGGAGGTAGGTGTTGAAGAGCGGCGGATTCTCGCTCATCGGGAAGTGGCCGATGCCCTTCATCTCCATGAACTCGGCGTTCTTGATCTGCTTCGCCGTCGCCTCCGTCATCTGCGGCGTGGTCAGGTAGTCGTAGTCGCCGGTGAGCATCACGACCGGGCATCGGTCCCCGTCGATCTCACCCAGCTTGCCCCGGAGGTCGTGGTCGACCGAGTAGAAGTACAGGTCGCCGCGGAAGGCCTCGGAACCCTGGGTGTAGTAGAACCAGGTCTTCCACCGATCCCGATCCGGGGACTGCGGGGCCATCAGGTCCCACACGCCGCTGGCGCAGACCTGGGCGGCGTTGGCATGGGGATGCTGCCACCAGTCCAGGAAGAAGCCCGGAGAGTAATCGGCCGCCTCGACCGGGATCACCGCCTTGAAGCGGTCCGGATACCGATACGCCAGCTGCAGGGCCACGTTGCCGCCGAACGACGAGCCCATGAAGATCGGCCGTTCCAGCTCCAGGGCGTCACAGAAGGCGACGATGAACCGGGTGTAGAAATCCGTTGTGAGTCGGTATTCCTCTTTCCACCATTCCCGGTTGTTCGGCGGATCGGACTTGCCGTGCCGGGGCAGGTCGTAGGCGATGACACGGTAGCTCGACGTGATCTCGGGGTCCTCGAGGACGCCGCGCCACTGGTGGTTGTGGCAGCCCGCGGTGTGCTGGCAGACGAGGGGCTGGCCTCGACCGTTCTCGAGGAAGAAGACCTTGTACTCGCCGCCGAGATCGGGGTCGTCCACCTCGAAGGTGACGTACCGTCCGGTGACGGGGGAGAAGTTCGCCACGGATGGGCCTCCTCTTCGATTGCGCCCCACCGCTCAGACGGGCACTCCCGTCTGCCGGAGGAGCTCGATCTGCCGCGTGAAGCAGCGGAGGTTCTGCATCAGGACCAGGAGGTCGCCCTCCATCCTCAGGCCCTTTCGGAACGAGGCCGCCCAGATGCCGTGGTACATCGGCTCCGGGACCTCCTTCGCCATGCCACGCCAGGTCTCCTCCGGAGCCCGGAGGGCGAACTGATAGGCGTCGAGGGGCTGCGGATCGAGGTTGACGTTCTCGACCTTGCCCCTGTGCATCTCGACGATCACCTTGCGGGTGCCCATGTCCAGCAGGTACGTGCAGGTGAAGAACTTCCCGTGCACGTTCAGCTCGGCGTCCTGGTTGGTCGCGCTGGCAAAGTCCTCCGCCCATTTCGTGGGGGCAACCGAACTCATCTGGAACCTCCGAGAGGCGGTGATGAGGACAGCGACGATCGAGCCGATCGGCTCCGCCGGGCGCCGGTGCGACAGCCCGCCGGCTCGGGTGTCGGACCACGCTGGCCCGGGTCGGCCGGCCGATCCGGCCGCACCCTCACGTTACGCCGGTCCGCGGCGGCATCCCATGATCGAACTCGTCCACCCAGGTCGCCCGGAGGCGCCGCCGCACGTCGAGACGGCCGGACCACCGTCCCGCCTCGCCGGCGCCCGCCAGCGCCCGGCCGACACCGCCGGGGGTGGTCGGGACGGTCGCCGGCGGCCCGAGACCCGGATCCGGCGGTCCTTCAGGGGAGGGTCGCGCCGCCCCGGACCACGAACTGGTCCCGCCGCGGTCCGACCCCGATCAGACCGATCGGGGCGCCGCAGACCTCCTCCAGACGCTCGACGTAGGCCCGGCAGTTGGCGGGCAGGTCCTCCCAGGCACGGCAGTGCCCGATCGGCTCCCGCCAGCCAGGCAGCGTCTCGTAGCGCGGCTCGCAGTGCTTGAGCCAGGAGATGTTGGCCATGGGGTGGTCGTGGAACCGCCCCCGGAACTCGTAGCCGGTGCAGATGCGCACCTCCGGCACCTCGTCGAGCACGTCCAGCTTGGTCAGCGCGATCGAGCTGGCGCCGTTGACCCGGACCGCGTAGCGGGCCACGGCGCCGTCGAACCAGCCCACCCGACGCGGCCGCCCGGTGACGGTCCCGAACTCGCGACCCCGCTCCCGGATGGCGTCGCCGACGTGGTCGGTCAGCTCGGTCGGGAAGGGGCCGTAGCCCACCCGGGTGGTGTAGGCCTTGCAGACGGCGATGGTGCGGTCGACCCTGGTCGGGGGGATCCCGGAGCCGGTGCAGGCGCCGCCGGCGGTGCAGTTGGAGCTGGTCACGTAGGGGTAGGTGCCGAAGTCGAGGTCGAGCATGGTCGCCTGCGCCCCCTCCAGGAGCACGTTCGCCCCCCGGTCCAGCGCCCCCTGGACCAGCGGGTAGGTGTCCTGGATCAGGGGATCCAGGACCCGCGCGTAGCCGAGGTACTCCTCGATCATGCGCTCGCAGTCGATGGGCTCCTCCCGGTAGAGGTCGCGCAGGATCGGGTTCTTCACCTGGCCGATCACGAAGCCCAGCTTTTTCCGCATGAAGACCTCCTTCTGGAGGTCCCCGACCCGGAACCCGATGCGGCGCACCTTGTCGGCGTAGGCGGGGCCGATGCCGCGCCAGGTGGTACCCAGACGGTCGTCGCCGCGCTGGCCCTCCTCGAGACGGTCGAAGAGGGGGTGGTAGCTCATCACCATGTGGGCGCGCTCGCTGATCACCAGGTTCGAGGGCTCGATGCCCCGCTCGCGCAGCTGCTCGATCTCCCGGATGAGCACCCGCGGGTCGACCACCACCCCGTTCCCGATCACGCAGGTCACGTGCGGATGCAGGATGCCGCTGGGGATGAGCTGGAACTTGAACTCACCGTACTCGGTGACCACGGTGTGGCCGGCGTTGTTGCCGCCCTGGGTACGGATGACCATGTCGGCCCGGGCGGCCAGGTAGTCGACGACCTTGCCCTTGCCCTCGTCGCCCCACTGCGCCCCGACGATGATGACGACCACGGCGAGGTATTAAACAGGAAACCCGGGGGCCGGCACCCGGTCCGGCTACGCGCCGGCGCTCCGCTGGGAGGGGCGTCCCGCCCGGCCCGGCGCGCCGGGCCCTACTCCGACGGAGGGGGGAAGGTCTCCGGACGCTCCCCGGCCGGCGGCGGTGGCGTCTCACCCGACGGGCGGTGAGCACCGCCGCCACCTCCCGCACGCCCACGGCCCGGTCCGGAAGCCCGTCCACCGGGCCGAGCAGCGAGGCCGGTGGTTCGCCCATCCCCTCCAGGACCTCGGCCAGCACCTTCCCGATCGGGCCCCCGGTCTGCATCGCCACCACGATCGCCGCCGGCCCGGACCAGAACCCCGGCCAACCCGCTCGATCTCACCTCCAGGTTGAGCCCGAGCTCGACCGTTGCTCCATCCTCGGCCTTCCCTCCTCGCACCCAGCCCGTCGGGGCGTCCGTCATTGCGACCCGTTCGGCTCCGGCCGCCGCCGCTCCAGGTTCTCGAAGCGAGTCAGCTCCTTGCGGAACATCAGCTCCACCGTCCCGGTGGGGCCGTTGCGGTGCTTGGCCACGATCACCTCCGCCACCCCCGGCTTCTCCGACTTCTCACGGTTGTAGTAGTCGTCACGGTAGAGGAACATCACGATGTCCGCGTCCTGCTCGATCGAGTTGTGGGCGATCACCCCGTTGGCGATGAAGTTGTGCGTCCCCTCCACCGTCGCGTCGAAGGTCGGTTTCAGCCCGAGCGGAGTGATCTCGACGACCTGGTCCCAGAGAACATCCGAGGTGGCCAGGGCCAGCAGGGGAGCCGACCCCAGCACGCCGGCCATCTCGACGAGGTGTGGCCAGGAGAGGCGCCGGGGCCGAGACGGCGACCCGAGCAGGCAGGAGCCGCGGTAGACCTCTCCGAGCGCAGTGGCGAGTTCGCGCTGGGTGACACCGCTGGCGGCGAGGGCGGCCCGGATCTCTGCCTCAACCGCCCGGGGGACGAGGTCAACGTTCGGATGGGGCCGCATGCCCTCCAGGAGGCTCAGGCACTCGGGGATCATGTCGCCTCGTGCCCCATGGCAGCCGACGAGGGTGAGAAACCGACCGATACCCTCCACGCCCGTAACGTGAACCACCCAACCGTCGCGGTGCCCCCCCTTGCGGCCACGACCAAGACGCGACCGGATGTCCAGGCGCAGCAGCAGCCGGCGGACGCCGTCGGCCAGTCGCCGACTGCTGGTTGCGTAGTGGACGCCCACATGTCGCCCGTTCCGGTTGCGGCGGATGGTTATCGAGCCGTCCGTCGACCAGAGGTGCCGGAGAAACAACGCGATCTGGTCGTCAGGGAGACCATGGATCGCCTCGGGGATGAATCTGTCGTGAGCCCGAACCCTCCACAGGCCCAGCTGTGCCAGCCAGTCGCACATGGGATGGTGGCGGTTGGGTGTCGGCCGGTGCGGGGATGGGAACCATAGCCACCACGTGTTCGCCAGCCGGTTCGCCTTCGGTCGAAGCCCGAACCGTCGCTCCGCAGCCGCCTCGACCGCGAGCTTGTTGGCAGGGTCCGCCGTAGCGTACTTGATACCCGGCCCCATGGTGCCGTCGCCCAGCAGGTGCGCCAGGAGTATCAGCTCATCGTCGTCCCAACGGTCCTGCGCCCGCTCCGGCGCGGGCAGTCGCCGCGGTACCGCCACGAAGTCGGCCGTCGTGAGGCGGTCGAGCCGCGTCCAGCCGCTCAGGGTCCGGAACGGGTGGTTGGCCGTAGCTTCCACCTCGTAGCCGGAAGCCAGGCGAAGCCGGAACACCGGCCTGATGCCCGATGGGAACACCCGCGTCAGGCGCCTCGACACGAGCTGCCAGTCCTCGGAGAGAGACCAGACCAGAGGCTGCTCCTGACTCAGCACCAGTTCGCCCATCGTGATCTCCTGGCCGGTGTCCGCCCGCAGCAGCCGTGTCGACGCCGGCATGCAGCCGCTCTCGCGCAGGTCGCTCAGGATGGGCCGCTTGTCGGGACGGGCCTCGGGGGCGCGGGAGAGCTGGGAGATGGCGATCACCGGGATGTGCAGCTCACGGGCGATCCCCTTCAGCGACCGGGAGATGGCCGACACCTCCTGCACCCGGTTGGAGTCGTCGCCCTGGTTGCGCCCGCGCATGAGCTGGAGGTAGTCGATCACGATCAGCTCGATCCCCTCCCGGCTCCGTGCCTGGCGGCTCTTGAGACGGAGGGTGAGGTCGTCGAGCATGGGCGTGTCATCGATGAAGATGGGGGCGTCACCCAGCGGCCCCAGGGCCCCGGCCAGGCGCTCGTACTCGACGTCGCTCAGCAGCCCGCGGTGCAGCCGCTGGGCGTCGATCCTGGCCTGCTCGCACAGCATCCGCTCCACCAGCTGCTCCTTGGACATCTCCAGGCTGAAGATGGCGACCGGCTTTTTGTGCTCGACCGCGACGTGCAGGGTCAGGTTGAGGACGAAGGAGGTGTTGTGGACGAGCACGTCCTGGGCCACGAAGCAGTGGCCCTCGGGCACGGTCAGGTCGTAGACCCGGTGCCGGCCCAGGGGCTCCACCGCGACCACCTCCTCCCAGCGGAGGTCGGGCGACCGGGTCGTCGCCCCGGCGGCCGACGCCTCCCCCTCGCCCCGCTCCACCAGGGCCGCGCCGGCGGCGAGTGAGACGGGGTCGGCGACCTCGAGCACTCCCTCCGGGCCGGACCGGGCGGAGACGATCCCCAGCCGGGCCAGGGCGTGCTGGAGGTCGGCGGCCAGCCGCGGCGAGCCCGCCTCGAGGCGGAGGACGGAGCCGGCCCCCCGGGCCAGGCGCCGCAGCAGCGCGGCCAGGAAGGCGCCCAGGCGTGAGCGGTCGAGCTGCCAGACCCGCGCCGGCAGACGGCCGGCCCGGGCCGAGGCTCTGGCCAGCTCCTCCAGCTCCCGGTCGGAGACGCCGCCCTCGGGGCCGAAGCAGGGGACGACCCGGGGCACGGCGACCTCCTCGCCGGGTGTGATCTCGTGCAGCGGCCGCCAGCCGGTCCTGGTCAGGAAGGGATGGTGGCCGGTGACGTCCACCCGGCGGCCGCCCCGGGTCCGAACGCAGAAGCAGGGCTTGACCCCGCTGTCCACCCAGGCCGCGACCCCGGCCGGCCGGATCGACCCGGTCGGGCCGAGCCCCATCACCTCCGGCAGACGCCGGCGGACCGCCTCCTCGATGGTCATCCTCGCACCCGTGCGTGGGTCGTCGACCAGGGTCCAGGCGGCCAGGCACTTGCCCATGCTGGGGCGGCCGGCGATCACGATCAGGTCCGAGGGCTTGAAGCCGTTGGTCATCCGGTCCAGATCGTGGAACCCGCTCGGGATCCCGATCACGCCCCCACCCGAGGCCATCTGGGCCTCGATCCGGTCCATGGCCGGCTTCAGGAGGTCGTAGAGGCGCTCCAGGCCCGAGCCCACCCGGTCGTCGGAGACGGCGTAGACCTGGGCCTGGGCCTGGTTGATCGCCTCCTCGGCGTCCAGGGCCTCGTCGAAGCCGAGGGCGGTGACCTGGCCGCCGACGGTGATGAGCCGTCGCTTGTAGGATTTGTCCTTGACGATGCGGGCGTAGTACTCGACGTTGGCGGCGGTCGGCACCGACTCCTGGAGCAGCGCCAGCTGGGCGCGCCCGCCAACCCGCTCCAGGACGCCCATTCGCTCCAGCTGGGCGGCGACGGTCACGTTGTCGATGGGTTCGCCCTCCCGGAACAGCTCCAGGGCGGCGCGGTAGATCTGCCCGTTGTTCTCCCGGTAGAAGTCCTCCGGGCTCAGGACGTCGAGGACGCGGGCGATCGCGGACTGATCCAGGAGGATCGCGCCCAGGACCGAACTCTCCGCTTCCAGGTCGTGCGGTGGGACGCGACCCTCCAGGCGTGACGACGAGGAGGGTGCGACCGACACGGCCGGCTACCGGTCCTGGGTGATGATCAGGTTGATGTGCGCGGTGACGTCCCGGTGCAGCTTGAGCGGGATGCGGTGCTCGCCCAGCTCCTTCAGGGGATGCTCGAGGTCGATCTTCCGCCGGTCCACCTCGACCTGGTGCTGCTTCTCCAGCGCCACCGCGATGTCGTCGTTGGTGATGGCCCCGAACACCTTGCCCTCGGCTCCGACCTTGAGGCGGACCACGACCGTCTTGTTGTCGATGATCTCGGCCAGCTCCTGGGCCTCCTCCCGAGCCCTGGCCTCGCGCCGGGCGGCGGCCTCGCGCAGGCGCCTGGCCTCCGCTTCGACCCCCTTCCCGGCCGCCACGGCCAGGCGGCGCGGAATGAGGTAGTTGCGGCCGTAGCCATCGGCGACCTCCTTGACGTCACCGGCCTGGCCGATGTTCTCCACGTCTTTGATCAGCATCACCCTCAAAGCGTTCTACCCTCCGAGCTCTGGTCATCGGCCCCCGGCCCACCGCCGGAGGAGCCGCGGGAGATCCATCGCGCCCGGACCCGCAGCACGGTTTCGCGCACGAGCCCAACCGCCCGACCCAGGTCCTGGTCGAAGCGGCTCTGGCCTCGGCTTGCGGCCAGACGATGCTCTTCGACCACGTGCTCCGGGCAGGCGTCGACGAACACTTTAACCGCCAGGGCGCCCAGCGCCACCGCGTCCAGGTCCCCCACCACCGGCAGCCAGGCCGGAAGGTTGACGGGGCTGACGATCACCGCCAGGACGGCGCCCAGCGCCACCTTGGCCGGCAGCGGCACCCGCTCGTCGCGCACCAGGCAGTAGGCGATCCTGGCCTGGCGGGGAATCTCCACCAGCAGGGTATGGGCTCGCGACAGGGGCAGGGGCATGAGCGGCGCGCCTAGGGTACCGCGTCCCGGCGCCGTCCGGATGTGAGGCGGTGGGACCGGCGCCGAGCCGCCCGCAGGCGGGAACCGGCCTCCCTCGGGCGCGGGCCGCGAGCCCGCCCCAGACCCCGACCACCACCCCTCCGATCCATCCCCGGCGGCGGGGCCGGACCCGGGGAATGCGATCATCGTGACCGTGCGCGTGCACCTGGACACCGACTTCGGCGGCGATCCCGACGACGCCTGCGCCCTGGCCGCGATCCTGGGCTGGCCCGGGGCCACGCTGCTCGGGATCACCACCAACCTGGACCGCGACGGCACCCGCGCCGGCTGCGTCAACCACCTCCTCGGCCTCGCCGGCCGCGGCCGGGTCCCGGTCGCGGCCGGGGCTGGATCGTCGCTGACCACGGGCCGGCGCTTCGAGTGCACCTGGGACGACCGGCGGTACTGGCCGCGCCCCCCCGAGCCGAGGCCGGCTCGGCCGGGCGCCGCCCTGGACCTGCTGGCCCGCAGCATCGATGCCGGGGCGACGATCATCGCCACCGGGGCGCTCACCAACCTCGCCCTGCTCGAGGTGGCGCGACCCGGCAGCCTGGCCGGGGTACGGGTGGTGGCCACGGCCGGCTGGCTGGGAGGGCTCCCGTCCGGCTTCCCTCCGTGGGGGTTAACAACAGTTGACGCGTCTATACACTACAATCCACTTCCATGAACTTGAAGCAGCGGGCGCGCGAGCAAGGCATCCATCCCGTGACCGCCTACCGCTGGTTCCAGTCGGGCAAGCTCCCCGTCCCGGCCCGGCGAGTCGGTCACCTGATCCTGGTGGACGCTCCGGCGCGCCCCCCGGCCGGCGTGACCGCCCGCTCGCGTGTCCTCTGCCGATCAACGCTCCGATCTGGACCGGCAAGTGGCGCGTGTTGCCGCTTGGGCGGCCCAGGAGGGGCTCTCCGTCGCATCGTGACCGAGATCGGCTCGGCGCTGACTCGGCCCTGAACGGAAAGCGTCGGGAGTTCCTGGCTCTGCTGCGTGACCCGACCGTGACCACCATCGTGGTTGAGCATCGGGACCGCTTCGCGCGGTTCGGGGCCGAGGACGTGGAAGCTGCACTCGCCGCCCAGGGACGGCGGCTGGTGGTGGTCGATCCTTCCGAGGTTGATGACGATCTCCAACCCCACGAAGCCGGCTTCGTGGGGACCCCGATCTGGTCCGAGACGTGACCGAGATCCCAACCAGCCTCTGCGCTCGGCTCTACGGCCGGCGTGCCGCCGCCCATCGTGCGGCCCGGGCGATGGCCGCGCTCCAGGACGATGGCGCGTAGGTACGCCGCCCCGGACGGCTGGACGCTTCAGGCCTTCCAGTTCGCCCTTGATCCGACGCCGAAGCAGTGGCAGACCATCCGCCGGCAATGGGGTGGCCGCCGCTACGCCTATAACTGGGCGGTCAGGACCCTGAAGGCCGACCTTGAGGCTTACCACGCGACCGGCGAGTCGAGGGAGCCGCCGTCGTTCTACGGTCTCCGCTGGCGCTGGAACCGGGCCAAGGCCACCGAGTGCGTGGACCGAGAGACGGGCGAGGCCTGGTGGCCTCAGATCTCGAAGGAAGCCTTCGCCAACGGCATCAAGGACGCGGTCGATGCCTACTGGCGCTGGCAGCAGTCCCGGGCCGGCAAGCTCGACGGCCGCCGAGTCGGCTTCCCCAGGTTCAAGCGCAAGGGCCGAGACCCTGACCGCTGCACCTTCAGCACCGGGACCCTCCGGGTCGAGCCCGATCGCCGCCACGTCACCCTGCCCAAGATCGGCACCGTGCGCACGTGCGAGAACACCCGCCGGCTGGAGCGGCTGATCCGCCTGGGCCGGGCGCGCATCCTCGCCGCCACCCTGAAGCGGGTCGGGGAGCGGGCGGTGGTGGTCTTCCGGGTCGAGATCCAGCGGCCGCAGCGTGGCCACCCTGATCCGGCCTCGACGGTCGGGGTCGATGTCGGCGTGCGCTGGCTGGCGACCGTGGCGACCGCTGACGGCGCGATCGAGCGGGTGCCCAACCCGGCCCCGCTGCAACGGAACCTGGTGGTGCTCCGACGGCTCTCCCGGTCCATCTCCCGGAGCCAGCGCGGCTCGAGGCGCTGCCGGCGCAAGGAACGCCGGCGCGCCCGGCTCCAGGCCCGGATCGCCGCCATCCGCCGGCATGAGCTCCATCGGCTCACCACTCGACTGGCCAAGACCCACGGCCGGATCGTGGTGGAAGGCCTGGACGCCGCCGGCATGCTGCGCCAGAAGGGACTGCCCGGGGCGCGGGTGCGGCGCCGGGGACTGGCCGACGCGGCTCTGGCCGAGGTCCGCCGGCAGCTGCGCTACAAGACCACCTGGTACGGCTCGGAGTTGGTGGAAGCCGACCGGTTCTTCCCCAGCTCGAAGACCTGCCATCGCTGCGGCTCGATCCAGGACATCGGTTGGGCCGAGCATTGGAGGTGTGACGGCTGTGGGGCGCGCCACCAGCGCGATGACAACGCCGCGATCAATCTGGCGAGGTACTCGCCCGGGGCACCCCACCAAGCTGGCTTTGTGGGGGCCCCGCCCGTAGGCTCAGTTGGAGCCTTCGTGAAGCGCAGAGCCGAGGTAAGACCCGGGTTTCCCGGGCACGCGGCGAGGAAGCGCGAAGCCCACCAGGGGACCCCACGAAGCAGGCTTCGTGGGGAACCCCGCAAGGGCAACCCCGTGAGGGGTGCCGCGTGAGTGCTACTGCGTACTCGGCGGCAACGGTCGGACATGGACTGGAACGTGCAGTGCGACACCTTCGCCACTCGCCTGGTCGCCACCCATGCCGACCTCACCCTGGTCCCGGTACCGGTCGCCGCCGCCGTCCACCTGCGACGCGCCCACCTCCCGAGGCTGCGCGCGGCCGGGCCGGTGGGGGCGCTCCTCGCCCGTCAGTCCGAGGCCCACGCCGCCGACGCCGGCCTGGCCGCGCTCGCCGCCGCCCACGACGGGCTGCCCGACGAACTGGTCAACTTCCACTGGGACCCCCTCACCGCCGCCGTCGCCCTGGGCTGGCCCGGGGCCGGGACGGAACGGCTCCGCCTCACGCCCGCCCACACCCCGGGGGGCAACCTGGTCTTCGAGCCCGACCCCGCCGGCAGGCCGGCCACCGTCGTCACCCGGGTCGACGCCGCCGCCTTCGCCGAGACCTGGCTGAGCGCCATCGAGGCGATCGGCGGGCCGGACTGACGCCGGCCTCCGACCGGAGGCCAGGGCCTACAGCTCCCAGCGGTACCCCGACTCCGGGTGATCCAGCCAGACCACCTGGCCGCCGTCCGGCCGGACGGTCAGGCCGAAGCGGTCGCGGCCCGGCGCGCCCGCCTCGAGCAGGCGAAGGTACAGCCCCTCGGCCTCGTCCCAGAGCCGCCGTCGTCCGCCCTGGGTGACCCAGCCGCCTTCCTCGTCGTCCTCCAGCAACACCCAGGAGCGGTCATCTCGGGCCACGATCCCGACCTGGCCCTTCGCCGGCGCGAACTCGAAGCTGTAGGGGAGGTGGAACAGCTTGAAGAGGTCCCAGAAGGCGGGCACGATCTCCCCACCCATGATCTGGCGGAGCGGCACCCTCGCCCGCCGGCGGTGTCCTCCGGCCATGGCCGCCCGTGCCTCCGTCTCCGTCACCTGCGCCGGGGCGTGGCGCCGGTCCTGCATGAACCACATCGTGTGGTGGCTGAAGCGTCCCTGCGCCCGGCCGTCCGCGCCCACGCGGAGCACGGCCATCATCTGCACGACCACAGCCACGATCAGCCCGCCCGGCGCCTGCTCGACCCAGGCTCGCGGCACCCTCGGCGCCATGCAGGTGGCGATGACCCGGTCGTAGGGCGCTCCGGTCGGCCAGCCTCCGAAGCCATCGGCGCACTCCACGGTCACCCGGTAGCCGAGCGCGTCGAGACGAGCCCGCGCCTCCGCCACCAGCCGCCGATCGACGTCCACGGTGGTGACCCGATCCGGGCCCGCCACCTCGGCCAGCAGCGCCGCTCCGTAGCCGGTGCCGGTCCCGACCTCGAGCACCCGGTGACCGGGCTCCAGCTCCAGCCGGTCGAGCATGGCGGCCATGATCGCCGGCGCGCTCGAGGAGGCGGTGGCGTTGCCCGTGCGCCCGTCCCAGCCGACGACCAGCGGCTCGTCCGCACGGTAGACGCGGGCCAAGCCCTGTTCCGGGTTCTCCATCGTCTCGAGGTCGATCATGGTGCCGTCCGCTTCGTAGAAGCGGGGCACGAAGCGGTGACGCGGGACCCTCCGGAACGCCCGCTGCCAGCGTTCCGAGCGGGCCAGTCCGCGTTCCGCCAGCTCACGGGCCATCCGCTCTCGCAAGGCCAGTGTGGGATCGGTCATCTAACGCAGGTGTGGCGGGATGCAGCAGACGGGCGCCCCACAGCCGCCATCGTGGGGGACGCATCGCCGCCTGGCGCTCATGGCCTCCTGCAGCTCGCGGCGCACCCCGGCCGAGGACCGGTAGACCTCCCCCAAGCGTTGGTCGCGCACGTTCCCGAGGGTCATCCAGCGAGCCATCACGCACGGCCAGACGTCACCGTGTGGCGAGACGGCGAGCTTGCGATCACCGCAGGAGCCGCATAGATCCTCGACGCTCGGCGGCCGTCCTCGAGCCCCACGCCCGACCTGGCGCACGTGGTCGATCTCTATCCGCTCCACGCCGAGCCGGGTCAGTTCCGCCCGCACCGCCTCTGTGTCCTGGTCCGGTTCGAGCACGACCACGCCCACCCGCAGCGGGATGCGGCGCCGCATGGCCTCCTCGATGGCCGCCCGGGTCCGGGCATGGCTGCCGGGCCGACGCGTGATGCGGTCGTGCACGTCGGGCCTGGTCGAGTAGTAGCTGCACGCCAGCCGCACCCCGGGTTGCCCGAAGAGGTCCCACAGTCGTGGGGGGATACGGACCAGGTTGGAGAAGACCTCGACCTCCAGCCCCAGCCCGAGAGCCCGCTCCACGAGCGGTTGCAGGTCGGGATGCAGGGTGGGCTCGCCACCAATGAGCTGGATGCGCTGCACTCCCAACAGAGCCGCCTCACCCAGGACCGCGCTCCAATCCTGCGCAAGCATCACGCCATGACCACGACCCGGTCCCGAGTCGGCATAGCAGTGCTCGCAGTGTAATTGGCACCGCCCCGTGATCTCCAGGGACAGGAACGATAGACGATCACACGTTCGCTCCGCGCTTTCGATCATCCTCACCTCGCCCTCGTGGTCGGTTGTCTCCGGCGGGCCAGGCTACGGATCGAGCCCATCGCCCGTCATTGCGACGAAACGTCACCGTTTGCCTCCGACGGAGGATCTGCGGGGCACGGGAGAGCGGCCATTGACGCCCTCCGGGCACCCGGCGGCAGGCTCGGATCGGCGGGTGGCTCCCCCGTCGGATCGCGGTGACAGCTCCCCCGACCATGCGCGCCGAGTCCGTACCCTCGCCCTGGTCGAGACCCGGGTGTGAGCCGGAAGGCGACGATCGATCTCCTGCCGGTGCTCACGACCGAGGCCACGCCGGTGCTCTGGCCCCTGGCCATGCTCTGGTTCATCGCCCTCTACGAGCGTCGCCTCCTCCCCGGCCGGAGGATGGGCTTCGTCGACCACGCGGACGGTTCCCGGGTGCGCCTGGAGATCGAGGCCGGGATCGTCACCAGGGCGGTCCCCGCCCGCTCTGGGACCTGATCGAAGAGCTGTACCGCATGCTGAAAGAGTGGGGCAGCCCGGGCCGGGAGCGCTTCGGGCCACCGTCCGAGCCGATGGCGTCCCGGTTCGTCTGGCTCGACTCGCCCGAGACCGGGCCCAGGTGGGAGTTGCCACCCGTGGACGGCCCCAACGACTGAGCTCGCCGGCGCGGCCCCGGCAAGGGGGAGGCGGCCCGTGGGCCGGACCCCGGGCCACCCCCGGCCGGCCCCACCATCCCTCCATCGCACCGCCACCGGGCTCGCCGGATCGTGGGGGCCGACCCGAAGGCTCAGCCGGCCCCCGCCCCGGCGGCCCGGCGCAGGGCCACGAACGCCGCCACCAGCGTCGGCAGCTGGTGGTGGGCGTTGCGCCCGCTGGGGTTGGGGAGCAGCCAGACCCGGGTCTCCCCGATGACCTCGGGCTGGGGACCCGGGGCAGCCGAGGGCCGGGCGAAGGCGGCCCGGTAGGCGCCCAGGCCCAGCACTGCCAGCCAGCCCGGCCGCTGGCCCAGGACCAGCCGGCGCAGCCGCTCGGCGCCCCGGCGCAGTTCCTCCGGGCTCAGCTCGTCGGCCCGGGCGGTGGCCCGCGCCACCAGGTTGGTGCAGCCCAGCCCGTAGTCCGGCAGTCGCCCGTCCTCGAAGGGGGAGAGCCGACGGTCGGTGAAGCCGGAGCGGTGCAGGGCGATCCAGAACCGGTTCCCGGGCCGGGCGAAGTGATGGCCGACCGCGGCCGACCAGAGGCTCGGGTTGACCCCGCAGAACAGCACCCGCAGCCCGGGGACGACGACATCGGGCACGGTCGCGTCCCGGGCCGCGGCCAGCTCCGCGGGCGAGGGCCGGCGCCCCGGCTCTCGGGCCGTGATCTCGGTCGCCGTCCCTTCCACCCCTGGACAGGGACGGATTCGGTGCCATGCTGGTGCAAACGCCGTCGTGAGCGAGCGGAGGTCAACCATGGCAACCCTGTCCTACGTGCACGGTGCCAGCTCCGTGCCCCTGCTGGGCGAGACCATCGGGGAGAACCTGCGCCGGACCGTGGAGCGCGTCCCCGACCACGAGGCCCTGGTGGTCGTCCACCAGGCCTACCGCGCCACCTACCGCCGGCTGTGGGAGGAGACCGGTCGGGTCGCGCGCGGCCTCATGGCCCGGGGAGTTCAGAAGGGCGACCGGGTCGGCATCTGGGCCCCCAACCGCTTCGAGTGGGTTCTGGTCCAGTACGCCACCGCCCGTATGGGCGCCATCCTGGTCAACATCAACCCGGCCTACAAGACCGCCGAGCTGGAGTACGCGCTCAACCAGTCCGGGGTGAGCCTCCTGATCCTGGCCGAGCGCTTCCGCCAGGCCGACTACGTGGCCATGCTCGAGGAGGTGAGGGGCCGTTGCCCCGCGCTCCGCGAGGCGCTGGTGCTGGAGCGGGACTGGTCCGGGCTGCTGGCCGACGCCGAGCGCGTGCCGGAGGTGGACCTGGCGGCGCGGGAGGCCGAGCTGCAGTTCGACGACCCCATCAACATCCAGTACACCTCCGGCACCACCGGCTTCCCCAAGGGGGCCACCCTCTCCCACCACAACATCCTCAACAACGGCTACTTCATCGGCCAGCGGCTGCGCTACACGGAGCGCGACCGGGTCTGCATCCCGGTCCCCTTCTACCACTGCTTCGGCATGGTCCTGGGCAACCTGGCCTGCACCACCCACGGCGCCACCATGGTGGTGCCGGCCGAGTCCTTCGATCCCCTGGCGACCATGGAGACGGTCCAGGCCGAGGGCTGCACATCCCTCTACGGCGTGCCCACCATGTTCATCGCCGAGCTGGAGCATCCCCGCTTCTCCGAGTTCGACTTCTCCAGCCTGCGCACCGGCATCATGGCCGGCTCCCCCTGCCCGATCGAGGTCATGAAGAGGGTCCAGTCGACCATGAACATGACCGAGGTCACCATCTGCTATGGCATGACCGAGACCTCGCCCGTCTCCACCCAGAGCGACGTCGACGACCCCCTGGAGAAGCGGGTGACCACGGTGGGGCGGGTCCACCCTCACGTGGAGATCAAGATCGTCGACCCCGCCACCGGCCGGATCGTCCCCCGGGGCGAGCCGGGCGAGCTCTGCAGCCGCGGCTACCTGGTGATGCTGGGCTACTGGAACGACCGGGCGGCCACCGCCGAGGCCATCGACCCGGCCCGCTGGATGCACACCGGCGACCTCGCCACCATGGACGAGGACGGCTACGTCAACATCGTGGGGCGGATCAAGGACATGATCATCCGGGGCGGGGAGAACATCTACCCGCGCGAGGTCGAGGAGTTCCTCTACACCCATCCCGACGTCGCCGACGTGCAGGTGATCGGGGTCCCGGACGAGCGCTACGGCGAGGAGGTGATGGCCTGGGTGCGCCCGCGCGAGGGGGCGACCCTGACCGGTGAGCAGCTGGCCGAGTACTGCCGTGGCCGCATCGCCACCTACAAGATCCCGAGGTACTGGAAGTTCGTCGACGCCTACCCGATGACGGTGACGGGCAAGGTCCAGAAGTTCCGCATGCGCGAGATGGCCATCGAGGAGCTGGGCCTCCAGGCGGCGGTGGGCACGCGCACCGCCTGAGCGGGGCGGTCGAGGCGATCGGGGGTCACCGGACGGCCTCCCCGGCCCGGCGCAGCGCGCCCCCCATGCGCTCCAGGACTTGCTCCAGGATCTCGGGCGAGGTGGCGAAGTTGAGGCGGACGCAGCGCTCGTAGCCGGGGCCGAAGTCCTCGCCGGCGTTGAGTGCCACCCGGGCCCGTTCCAGCAGGAACCGCTGCGCGCTCTCCCCGGCCAGGTCGAGGTCGCCCAGGTCGAGCCAGGAGAGGTAGGTGCCCTCCGGAGGGTGGTGACGGACGCCCACCTCCGCGGCCCAGGTCGCCACCCGGTCGCGGTTGCGTCGGAGCAGGGGGAGCAGCGCGTCCAGCCAGGGCTGGCCCTCCCGCCAGGCCGCCACCGTGGCGTCGATCGCCACCGAGCTGAGCGAGCCCAGGAGGCGGTCGGGGACGACGCGTCGAAAGCGGTCCAGGAGCCCCTCGGAGCCGAAGTACATCACGCCACAGCGCAGGCCGGCGACGTTGAAACCCTTGGTGGCGGAGTTGAGGGTCACGGTTCGGGCCGCGATCTCCTCGCCCAGCGAGCCCATGGGCAGGTGCCGCCGACCCGGGTAGACCAGGTCGCAGTGGATCTCGTCGGCCACGATCACCAGGTCGTGCGCGACCGCGACCCGGCCCAGCGCCTCCAGCTCCTCCCGGTCGAAGACACGCCCGGTCGGGTTGTGAGGATTGCAGACCAGCAGGATCCGTGTCCGTTCGTCGATGACGGCCTCCAGGTGGTCCAGGTCGAGGACGAAGCGGGAGCCGTCGTCCCGGAGCGGGTTGATCACCCACCGGCGTCCGGTGGCCGCGATCGAGCCCAGGAAGGGGGGATAGATCGGGGTCTGCACCACCACCCCGTCACCGGGGTCGCTGAAGGCCACCAGGCCGGCCACGATCGCCTGCACCAGATCGGTGACCGGGCGCACGCGCTCCACCTCCACCGCCCAGCCGAACCGCTCCCGCATGCGGTCGACGAAGGCGGCCTCGAGACCGTTCGCCCCCTCCCGCCAGGGATACCCGTAGTCCATCTGCTCGACCACGCGGGAGACCGCCGCCTGCACGGCCGGGGCCACCGGGAAGTCCATGTCCGCCACCCAGGCGGGCAGCACGTCCTCGGGGTAGCGGTGCCACTTGATCCCGCGCCGGACGCGCATGGTCTCGACTGGCAGGACAGGGATCGAATCCATGACCGACCTCGCACTCCGGTTCCGACTGAGCATGCTTCGGGCATTCACTCTACTGGGCGCGAGCCGTGGCACCGGTCTCGCCGGCGGCGTCCGGTGCCGCTCCCATCAAGCCCCGGACCCAGGCCGGAACCTCGCCGTCTCGACACTGCGGACAGGTGCACTCGTCGGCCTGCCCGACGCCGTGCAGGGGCGGTAGTGGCATCGAACGTCCTCCTCGCTGACAGAAAAAAGAGGCCCCCGCCCGTCTCGGCGGGGGCCTCCCGGCTGCGCTCTGCTCACGCCGGCGGTGCGTGACCGGCGTGGCGATGCAGCGCCCCCCGGCGCTTTCCATCGACGTCGACGGTGGTGACGACGACGCGGAGTCGCTGCATCCGGGGCCAGTCTACCCCATCGCCGGGATCGCCCTCGCCCGGCGAGCGCATCCCGCCCGGCCCGGAGGCCGGTGTGGTGAGCCGGAAGTTCCGACTCGCCACCCTAGACGCGGATGGCCGAGTTCAGCATCACCTGCTCGGGAAGCAGCCCCTTCTCCCGGAGCTTGCTGGTCTCGTGGTAGGCCTCCACGAAGCGCATGGTGCCCGAGAAGGACCGCAGGACCATCGAGTGGGTGAAGGCGTAGTACTCCTCGTAGCGGACGCCGTCGAGCAGCTCCCCGTGGGTGATGCCGGTGGCGGCGAAGAAGATGTTCTGGCCGGAGCACAGGTCGTCGATGGCGAGGACGCGCCCGGGCTCGTACCCTTCCCGTTGGGCCAGCCTCCGCTCCTCCTCGTTGCGCAGCAGCAGACGGGCCTGCATGTCGCCGCCCAGGGCCTTCACCGCGCAGGCGGCGATCACGCCCTCGGCCGCCCCGCCCGAGCCCATCAGCACGTGCATCCCGGTCTTGGTCTCGAGCGCCGCCATGATCGCGCCGGCCACGTCCCCGTCGGAGATCAGGCGGACGCGAGCCCCCACGTCGCGTACCTCGCGGATGGTCTCCTGGTTGCGCTCCCGGTCCAGGATCACCACCAGCAGGTCCCGGGGATGGAGGCCCTCCGCCTTGGCGATGCGGCGAAGGTTCCACTCCACCGGCATCTCGATGTCGATCACGCCCCGGGCCCGTCGCCCCACCACCAGCTTCTCCATGTAGTGGACGTGGGTGGTGAACATGGTCCCCCGCTCCGCGAGCGCGACCACCGACATGGCGCCCGGCTGGCCGTTGGCGGTGAGCCGGGTGCCGTCGATGGGATCGACGGCCACGTCGACCTCGGGCTCCATGCCGTTGCCGACCTCCTCCCCGAAGAAGAGCATCGGCGCCTCGTCCTTCTCGCCCTCGCCGATGATGACCGTCCCCCGCATGTCCACCGAGGCGAGTGCCGTGCGCATGGCGTCCACGGCGCGCTGGTCGGCCTCTTCCTTGTTGCCACGGCCCTGGAGGGGGGCGGCCGCGAGCGCTGCGGCCTCGGTGACGCGCAGCAGCTCCAGGGCCAGGTTACGATCCATGGGTCCCAATCCCATCTCTGTCCTCTACACCCGAAGCCTATCCCACGCTGCGGCGTTTGATCGGCAATTTCTCGGGCTCGACCATCAAAAGCCGCTTGTTGGCCAGGCGCCTCACGCCATCCGGGGTCTCGTACACGCAGGTGCGCTCGAGGACCGCGGTGACCATCACCGAGACCCCGTCGATGGTGGCCTCGAACCCCTCCTGCAGGATCTCGTCCTCCCGAAGCCTGATGTCGCTGAGACGCTTCGCCATCCCTCGCTCCTCCCGACCAGGAGAGCGTCCCCATCCCCGCCGGCGGGCGGCCGACAGCTCCGGCGCGGCCTCACCCGCGCACCTCTCCAGCAGCTCATGGCCTCGTCGTCCCGACGCGCGGGATCTGGCCTGGAGGATACCGGACGCCGCCGCCGAGGGCGAATGCACAGCGGGCATCCGCGGCCGGAGGCAGAGCCGGATCCGCCGGCGGTGTCCCTACAGCTCGGGGTGACCGGCCAGGTAGGCGAGCAGGGCCTCCCGATCCGGCGGCAGGGCGCCGTCCAGGACCAGCTCCTCCAGCCGGGCCTTGATCCGACCCACCTCCGGGCCGGGCCGGAGCCCGCGGGCGCGCATGATGTCGCGCCCGTCGACCGGGATCCGCATCCGGCTCGGCTGCTCGGCCAGCACCGCCCGGAGGCGGGCCTCCAGCTCGTCTATCTTCTCCGGGTGCGGGTAGGCCGAGGCGGCGATGTCCGCCCGGGCCAGGTCGAGCAGCCGCCAGAGCACATCGCCGGCGTCGCGGGCCAGGCGGCGCACGGCGCCGTCCCCCCAGTCGGAGCGGTAGAAGACGGGGCGCAGGTGGAGCCGGACCATCCGCTCCACGCGCTCGATCTCCGCGTTGGAGAAGCGCAGCCTGGCCATGGCCGCCCGGGTCAGCTCGGCGCCCACCCGATCGTGGCCGTGGAAGGCGCCGTCGGGGGTGGCGGTCACCGGCTTGCCCACGTCGTGGAAGAGCGCCGCCAGCCGGACCACCAGGTCGGGCGGCGTGCGGGCCACCGTCTCCAGCGTGTGGCCGAACACGTCCCAGCGGTGGTAGTGGCCCTGGGCCACCCCGTGGCCGGCGAAGACCTCCGGCAGGAGGGTCTCCATCAGGCCGCCCTCGTCCAGGAGCTCCAGCGCCCGCCGGGGCCGGGGCGAGAGCAGCATCTTGCGCAGCTCCTCGTTGATGCGCTCCACCGAGAGCACCGGCGGCCGGGCCCGGTCGCGCAGCCGGCGCATGGCCGGCAGGAGCGGCCGGTCGAGCTCGAAGCCGAGCTGGGCCGCGAACCGGATGGCCCTCAGCATCCGCAGGGGATCGTCGGAGAAGGTCTGCTCCGCCGGCCGGGGGGTGCGCAGCAGGCGCCGCTCCAGGTCCTTCCAGCCCCCCAGGGGGTCGTGGAGGTGACCCTCGAGGTCGGCCAGCATGGCGTTGACGGTGAAGTCCCGTCGCAGCAGGTCCTCCTCCAGGGTCGCCGGCCGCACCCGGGGCTTGCGCGAGGTGGGCGCGTACGACTCGGCCCGGGCGGAGACGAACTCGACCATGCGCCCGTCCCAGGTCACCTGGGCGGTGCCGAAGCGGGGGAAGAGGGCCGGCCGCCGCGCCCCCACCAGCCGGGCGAACCGCTCCGCCAGCTCCAGGGAGCGAGGACCCTCGACCACCACGTCCAGGTCGGGGTGCTGCCGGCCCAGGAGCGCGTCGCGGACGTAACCCCCGACCACCCAGGCCCGGAGGCCCAGCTCCCCGGCCGCCCGGCGCAGGAGCGGGAAGGCCGGATCGGCGGCCGCGGCCGCGGCCAGCCGCTCTCGCGGCGGCTCGGCGCCGATGGCTATCCTCCTCCCCCCGGCCGCTCCCGCCGGGGGTGCCCGGCGGTCCCCGTGAAGGCCGTCATCGTCGGGAGCGGGCCCACTCCACCGCTCCCACCTGGCCCGCCCGGTCGCCCAGGCGCGCCCGGCGCAGGCGCGGCCTCCGGCTGGGCCGGATGAACGGCGAGGAGCGCAGGACCGCCAGCAGCACCGGCGCCACCTGACGCCAGGAGCGGCTGACCCCGCCCCCCATCACGATCAGGTCGGGGTCGAAGAGGTTGGTGACGTTGATCAGGGCGTAGCCCATCATGGTGGCCGCCTGGCGGACGATCGCGGCCGCCTCTCCCTCGCCCCGGGCGGCCTGCTCGAAGATCTCGACCGCCGACTCACCCGTCTCCCGAGCCAGCGCCGCCCCGCCGCAGAACGCCTCCACGCAGCCCCGCTGGCCGCAGCCGTCGATCGGACCCTTGGGATCGATGATCATGTGCCCGACCTCACCCGCGGCCCCGTGGGCGCCGGAGAAGAGCCGGCCGTCGAGGACCAGCCCGCTCCCCACCCCGGTGCTCCAGGTGATGTACACCATGGTCCTGCTGCCCCGCCCCGCGCCGTGCCGGTACTCCCCCCAGGCGGCGAGGTTGGCGTCGTTCTCCAGGTCCACGGGGCACCCCAGGCGGTCGGCCAGCAGGGTGGCGAGGGGAACGTTCCGCCACCCGGGGAGGTTCGGAGGGTTGACGAGGACCCCGCGGGCCGGGTCGACCGGGCCCGGAGCGCCGACCGCGACGCGGTGGACGGAGGTCGTGCCCGCCAGCCGGACGATCCGGCCGGCCGCCCAGTCGGCCACCCGCCGGGGCGTGCCCAGCGCCGACGTCCGGGTCCGGGACGTGGCCACGATCCGGCCCTCGGGCTCGGCAACCGCCACCCGGATCTGGCTTCCCCCGAGGTCGATGCCCGCGATCATGGTCCAGTAAGGTAGCCGAGGCGTCCGGCACAGCGGGAATCGGGCCCCGCTCTGGTTTCCTTTTGGACGGTACGGGGTACGTTACATCAGGACCGGCAGCGGTGAGGCGCCGGCCTTAGGAGTGAGATAGAGAGCACATGCCCCGACAACGACTTCCCGTTCTTCCGCTGACGCAAGCGGTGATCCTGCCGAGAATGACGGCCACCGTGCAGATCGACTCAGAGGATGCACGGAACGCGATCAAGGCCGCGCTCGCCGGTGACGGTTTGCTGCTGCTGCTGCCGAAGGTCGACGGTCGCTACGCGAGCGTGGGCGTGGTGGCCAAGGTCGAGGAGAAAGGGAACCTGCCCGACGGCAGCGAGGTGGTGGCGGTGCAGGGTCGCACGCGGGCCATCCTGGGAAACGTCACCCCCGAGCTGGGCGGAGCCCTGATGGCCGAGGTGGATCCCTCGCCGGATCCCAACAGCTGGTCCGATCGGGTGCGCCAGCTGGCCCACGAGTACCGGGCCATCGTCGAGAACATCCTCGAGATCCGCGGAGCCCCGCAGATCGCGCAGGTGTTGCGCGGGATCGAGCACCCCGGCCACCTGGCCGACATGTCCGGCTACTCGCCCGACCTGTCCATGGGTCGGAAGGTCGAGATCCTGGAGACCCTGGACATCGAGCAGCGGCTCGAGAAGCTGATCGCCTGGAACCGCGAGGTCCTGGCCGAGCTGAGCCTCAAGGAGCAGCTGCGCAACGAGGTCTCCGAGCGCATGGAGAAGAACCAGCGCGAGTTCATCCTGCGCCAGCAGATGGAGGCCATCAAGCGCCAGCTGGGCGAGTCCGGCGGCGACGTGGTGGCGGAGTATCGCTCCCGCGCCGAGAGCTCGGGGATGCCGGAGGCCGCGCGCAAGGAGTTCGATCGCGAGCTCGACCGCCTGGAGCGGATGAGCGAGCAGAGCCCGGAGTACGGCTGGATCCGCAACTTCCTCGACTGGATGCTGGACATCCCCTGGAGCAAGCGGACCGAGGACAACTTCGACCTGGTCCAGGCCCGTCGCATCCTGGACGAGGACCACTACGGGCTGGACGACGTCAAGGACCGGATCATCGAGTTCCTGGCCGTGCGCAAGCGGCGCCAGGAGAAGGGCTGGACCGAGCAGGGCGGCCGGGGCTCGGGCGCCATCATCACCCTGGTCGGTCCCCCCGGCGTGGGCAAGACCTCCCTGGGTGAATCCGTGGCCCGGGCCCTGGGGCGCAAGTTCGCCCGCATCTCCCTGGGCGGCATCCACGACGAGGCCGAGATCCGGGGCCACCGGCGCACCTACATCGGGGCGCTGCCCGGCCGGATCGTCCGGGCCCTGAAGGAGGCCGGGACCAAGAACCCGGTCATCATGCTCGACGAGATCGACAAGGTCGGCGCCGACTGGCGCGGCGACCCCTCCTCTGCGCTCCTGGAGGTGCTGGACCCGGCCCAGAACCACACCTTCCGGGACCACTACCTGGAGGTGGACCTCGACCTCTCCGAGGTGCTGTTCATCCCCACCGCCAACGTGGCCGACACCATCCCGCCGCCGCTGCTCGACCGCATGGAGCTGATCCGGCTGGACGGCTACACCGAGGAGGAGAAGCTCCAGATCGCCCGCCGCCACCTGGCCCCGCGCCAGCTCGAGCGCAACGGGCTGGAGCCCGACGAGGTCTCGGTCACCGACGAGGCCATCCAGAGGATCATCGTCGACTACACGCGCGAGGCCGGCGTCCGCAACCTGGAGCGGGAGCTGGGCAAGGTGCTGCGCAAGGTGGCCACCCGGATCGACTCGGGGGAGATGACGGCCCCGGCCGTGATCGACGCCGCCCTGGTGCGCGAGGCCCTGGGCAAGCCCCGCTTCCAGTTCGAGGAGGTGCGCGAGCGCACCGCCGTGCCCGGGGTGGTGACCGGCCTGGCCGTGACCGGCACCGGCGGCGACATCCTCTTCATCGAGGCCACCGCCATGCCCGGGGAGCCGAAGGCGGGCCTCACCCTGACCGGCCAGCTGGGCGACGTGATGAAGGAGTCGGCCCAGATCGCCCTCTCCTACGTGCGCTCGCACGCCCACGAGCTGGGCCTGGAGACCGGGTTCGGCGACCGCCAGGTACACATCCACGTGCCGGCCGGAGCCGTGCCCAAGGACGGTCCCTCGGCCGGCATCGCCATGACCACGGCCCTGGTCTCGCTGCTCAGCGGGCGGCCGGTCCGCTCCTCGGTGGGCATGACCGGCGAGGTCACCCTGCAGGGCCGGGTGCTGCCCATCGGCGGGGTCAAGCAGAAGGTGTTGGCCGCGCGCCGGGCGGGGCTGGCCGAGGTCATCCTGCCCCGCCGCAACGAGCCGGACCTGGACGACCTGCCCGCCGACGTCCGCCAGGAGATGAAGATCCACCTGGTCAGCGACGTCACCGAGGTGCTGGCCCTGGCCCTGGAGCCGGAGCCGGCGCCGCCCCTGCCGGTCACCTCCTGAGCGCCGGGGGAGGGCGGGCCTCCCCGTCCTCCCCGACGCTCCTCCACTGTCCACACCGTGTCCGCCCGGGCGTGTCACGATCGAGCCGCCGAGGGCCGCTCGCGACTCCCCTGGCTGTCGTACCCGCGGCAGCTTCCCACGCCCATGGCCGCCCCCGCGTGTTCGCGAGACGGCCCCGGCACCACCGCCTTCCTCCGGGAGCAGCGCGTCCATCGCTCAATCGCCCGGCGCCACCCGGTGCACCGGGGACACGACGGGAACGTATCAACGGGAGGATGATCGCCCGGCGGCCGGCCCGAGGGAGGGCGGCGGATGCCACAGGCCGCCTCTGACGAGCGGCCAACGGCGCGGGGAAGGTCTCCTCCCGGTCCCGCCCGGCCTCGACCCGGGCCGGACGGGCCGGCCGGACGGGCCTCGGCATCGCTCGAACCGCGACCGTCGTTCGAGCGAGTACAACGCACCAAGGAGGAGCGACATTGCGCAAACTGGCCCTGCTGCTGGCCGTAGCCGGCCTCCTGGCGATGCCGGGCGCGGCCCACGCCGCGCCCATCGGCCCGTCCACCCCGGGGCTCAACTGCCGGGAGGCGATCTGGCAGTACGCGGTGAACTTCCCCGGGCTGGGCGGGTACAGCAACTTCAAGATCTCGCCCAACCCCATCGACCTGGCCGCGAACGGCAACATCGTCGCCCAGGTGCCGTCGCTCCAGGGGGTCGTCCTCTTCGCCCGGGACGTGGGGACGAGCGAGGTCTCCTCGGCGGTGGTCACCTACAGCGAGACGCTGCAGGACTTCCTGAACAACGGCCTCGACATCCAGGGGTTCGGGCCGCTGGAGATCAACGCCTGGATCGACCGGGGCGGTGACGAGGCGAACGGGGGCACCCCCTTCACCTTCGACCCGCAGGGCGTGCTCATCGGCCTGGACGACGAGGTCTACGGCCGCTTCACCACCACCGGGCCGGGCCAGTACGACGGCTCGACGCCCTTCCAGCCCTTCTGGGGCTCCAGCGCCACCAACCTGGCCCAGGTGGCCCAGGAGGTCGGCGCCAACACCCGGGTCTGGTTCTGGATCGGGGTCGACCTGGTCGCCCCCGGCCAGGCCATCGGCATGGTCAGCTCCCTCAACGGAAGCCCGGCCTGCCGGCTGGACCGGGCGGCGTAGCCGCTGCTCGGAGCCGGCACCGCGGCGGTTCTGAGCCGGACGCCGCCGCACCCGTCGGGGCCCCGCTCGGTGGGCGGGGCCCCGACCTTCTCCAGGCCGGTCGCTAGTGGCGCAGGCCCAGGCTGCGCTTGTGCGTGAGCCGTTCGATGGCGAGCTCGTAGAGGGTGATGCGGTCGATGATCGGGTAGCCCGGCCGCTCGAACTCGACCCCGCCCGGCGGCCCGTGCTTCTCGATCAGCCGGTCGAAGAACCAGGCCTTCTTGGCCTCGTCCTCGACCAGGGTCACGATGCCGAAGCAGACCACGCTGGCGTAGACCAGGGCCGAGTTGCAGGCGTAGGGACGGCCGGGGTGGAGGTCCCCGATCTCGCCCACCGCCAGGCAGACCCGGGGATCGCGACGGACGCAGGAGCGGAAGAGGCCCCGGCCCTGGCCGGTGCGGTCCCCGGTGTGGAACCAGAGCCGGTCGCCGCCCTCGTACACGTAGGTCAGGGGGATGACGTAGGGCCAGCCCTCCTCGGTGGTGGTGGCCACGTAGGCCACCCGCTGTTCGCGCAGGAAGCGGCGGCCCTCCTCTTCGGACCGGGTGCGGTCCTGGCGGCGTGGCATCACGTCGGGCACGGTCATGGCTGTCGCCAAGCGTAAACCGGCCCGGCCTCGGAGGGCGTCCCTCCCGGAGCTGGCGTCGGAGGCGCCGCTCGCCCGGGCGTCCCCTCGCCCGGGCCCTACCCGGAGGCCATGAGATCACGCAGCTGGGCCGGGCTCAGGTTGGCCCCGGTGCAGATCAGCGCCACCTTGCGCCCCCGCAGGCGGGGGGCGAGGACGGGCGAGAGCACCCCGACGGCGGTGGAGTGGCGTTGAGAGCGTGCTGGAGTGCGCGCTCCCATCCGGCCAGGGACCTCGACGGTCGCCGTCCCGGCAGGCGGGGATCTTTCATTGACATCCTGCTCTCCTCACTCTCAGGGTTTCGAGCTGGAACGCCGTCGCCCGCCATGACGGTGGCCCGCTGTCGTGGTGGAGGCCACCGGCCGGTGCATCGCCGGGGACCGCACCGCCTGGAGGATCGAGCGGCTCCGCCGCGGACGGAGGCGTCCGCCACGGGACGGCGCAGGGTGCGGTCGAATCTGGACCGGTCGGCGGAGCCCCGGCGATCGGAGGCATCGATGGGAGGCCGGCATTGCCTGGACCCAACCGCCACCGCGCCCGCCTCTCGTCGTCAGACGAGCTGCAGCAGCTCCTCGTCGATAGCGCGCTCGATCTGCTGGATGGTCCTGATCTGCGGGTTCGCGCCGGGCCGCTCGAGCTTCGCGTAGGCCTGCTGACTCTTGCCGAGGATCTCGGCCAGGCGGGCTTGCGAGAGCCCGCGACGGACACGGGCCAGGCGCAGCCGGACCGGGAGCAGGTCGGCACCCGAGAAGGCAATGGCCGGTCCCATCTGCGGCCGGTACGGTGAGAGGTCGGAGATCCGGTCCTCGCCATCGGCGGCCGAGGCCAGGAGCGAGTCGAGCACCCAGGACCGCAAGCGGTCCTCGGCGTCCTCGATCGTCTCCGCTGCGGCGACCCCGAACTCCTGCCCCTCGGAGTCGCGACCGGTCAGGCACCAGGTGCCGGTCTCCTCGTCGAACTGTCGGTGGTAGGGAAGGAACAGAGTTTTCATCGCACCTTCTCCGGCCAGGCTTCGCGCGGTATCCCGAGTTGTTTGAGGATTCCCTGCACCTCGAAGCGGTTCTCGAGCTGATTCCTCACCGGTACGGGACGCCTGGCTCCGGATCGCTTGAGGATGTAGGGGTGATCGCCTCCCGGTCCATGATCCTTCCAGCCGTAGGCCTCGGCGAGTCGAACGATCTCGCTACCGCGCATGAACGGGGCCATCGAAGTACGGTACCACAACCCGCAGGTTGTGGTACCGTACGCCCGTTGCGCAGATGAGAGCGACGCCGAGCCGCTGGTGAAGATGGAGAGCGGCGACCGCGACGGCCCCGCTGCTCGAGCGGCCCGGCGTCGGAGGCGCCGCTCGCCCGGGCGTCCCCTCGCCCGGGCCCTACCCGGAGGCCATGAGATCACGCAGCTGGGCCGGGCTCAGGTTGGCCCCGGTGCAGATCAGCGCCACCTTGCGCCCCCGCAGGCGGGGGGCGAGGACGGGCGAGAGCACTCCCGCCAGGCCGGCGGCCCCGGCCGGCTCGACCAGGGTCCGGGTGGCCTCGATCATCAGCCGCGCCGCCCGGAAGAGGTCGGCGTCCTCGACCAGGACGAAGTCGTCGAGCAGGCGGCGCATGATCCGCTGGGGCAGCTCGAAGCTGGTGCCGGTGGCCAGGCCCTCGGCCCGGGTGAGGTTGGGCCGCTCCACCAGCCGCCCCGCCCGCCAGGCGTCGTGGGCGGCGGGGGCCCGGGCCGACCCCACCGCGTAGACGGCGATGCCCGGGTCGATCGCCTTGGCCACCGTGGCCGCGCCCGCCGCCCCGCTGCCGCCGCCGACCGGGACCACGACCGCTTCCACGTCGGGCTGCTCCTCGAGCAGCTCCAGGGTGTGGGTGCCCACACCGGCGATCAGGTCGGGCTCGTCCCCGGAGTGCACGTACCGGTGGCCATGCTCCACGGCCAGTCGCTCGCAGTGCTCCCGGGCCTGATCGTAGTCGCGCCCGACCAGCACCACCTCGGCGCCCAGCTCGCGCATGCCCTCGACCTTGAGGGGGTTCGCCCCCTCGGGCGCGCAGACCACGGCCCTCACCCCGAACAGACGGGCGGCGTAGGCCACCGACTGGCCGTGGTTGCCGGTCGAGGCCGCGATCACGCCCCGCCGCCGGGCGTCCTCGTCCAGCTGCGCCACCAGGTTGATCCCGCCCCGGACCTTGAAGGCGCCGGTGGGCTGGAGGTTGTCGTGCTTGACCCAGACCTCGGCCCCGGTCAGGCGGCTCAAGCTCGGGTAGGGCCGAAAGGGCGTCGGGGCCAGGTGGGGACGGATGCGCCGCCGGGCCGCCAGCACGTCCCGGAGCGTCGGCTCCCGGAGTTCGGCCCGAGCCCCCTCCGGCATCAGCCGTCGTCCCCGATCACCGCCTCCGCGAAGCGGGCGATCTGCTCCCGGCGCTCGGGCCAGCGCGGGACCATGAACTGCAAAGCCAGGTGCTCGACGCCGGCCCGCCGCCAGCGCTCGACCGCCTCCGCCAGCTGGCCCGGAGAGCCCCGCAGGCGGTCCGGCTCCTGGGGCACGTCCCGGTCCGTCACCTCCACCTGGGCGCAGGCGGCCAGGCGGACGGCGTCGGGGTCCCGGCCCGCCTCGGCGGCGAAGCCGCGCACCTCCTGGTGGAGCCGGGCCAGCTCCTCGGGCGCGATCCGCACGAAGTAGGGGAACCACCAGTCCCCCAGCCGGCCCGCCCGGCGCCGGGCCGCTCGTCCCTCGCCCCCGACCCAGATCGGGAGCGGCGCCTTGGGCTCGAAGGCCACGTCCCGGAACCGGTAGTGGCGGCCCTGGTAGGCGGCCCGGGGCTGGCTCCAGAGCCGGCGGAAGACCTCGATCTGCTCGTCGCTGATCCTCCCCCGCTCCTCGAAGGGAACGCCGAGCGCGTCGAACTCCTCCCGCATCCAGCCCACCCCCACCCCGAAGAGGAAGCGATGGCGGGAGAGACGGTCGAGGGTGGAGGCGACCCGAGCCAGGCGCAGGGGGTGGTGGTAGGGCAGCACGGTGACGCTGACCCCGAGCTTGATGTGGTTCGTGCAGCCGGCCAGGAAGGCGAGGCAGGTCAGGGCGTCCAGGAAGGGGCGATCGGGCGGGACGATGAACTCGTCGCCCTCGGCGTAGGGGTAGGGGGTGTCGATCCGGCCCGGCTGGACGATGCGCTCCGCCGACCAGGCCGCGTCGAAGCCCTGGGCCTCAGCGCTCAGCGCCGCCTCGCGCAACACCTCGGGGCCGGCCGCGCGCCCGGACACGGGGAGGAAGACGCCTAGCTCCACGAACCGGAAAGGGTAAAGCCTCCGGGTGGCGGCGGGCGGAGGCCGGCGGCGGGATACGCCCGGGACCCCACCGGGGCCGGTTCTTCGGTGGCCATGCTCGGCCTCTTCGCCGCCCTCTGGTGCCGCCCCCTCCCCCGCTCCGGCCCCGGCGAGGGCGGCGGTTCCGCGGCACGGTTCATCGGCGTGGCCGGGGAGATGACGTGCGCCGTGGCCCGGGGATCGGGCCGTGGCCCGGGCCGGCCGGTGGGATCAGAATGGGCCATGGCCACCGTGGCCGAGCTGCTGACCGTCCCCCGCCTGGCGGGCGCGGTCGAGCCCCTCATCCCCGTGGCCCTGGACCGCCGGGTGGAGTCCGTGGCCGTGCTGGAGGACCTCCACGCCCTGGGCACGTCCCCGCCCGACAGCCTGGTCATCGTGGCCGAGACGGCCTCGCGCGAGGCCGTCGGATACCGCCTGGACGTGCTGCTCCGGCAGGCCTCCGCCCGCGACGTGGCCGCGCTGGCGCTGGTGCGCGAGCCCCTCCCGCGCCTGCACCGCACGGCGGCGGAGCTGGCCCAGCGCGGCAACCTGGCACTGCTCCGGATCACCCCCGGCATCGGCCTCGCCGACACCGTGATCGCCATCCAGCAGGAACTCACGGGCGGCGTCGGTCGGCTGCTCGACCGGGCCCGGGCCTGCCTCGCCCTGATCGACGAAGCGGAACGGCTCCGGCTCGGGCCGCCGGCGCTGGTGGAGCGGGTTGCGGAGGCGCTGGGGGCCGAGGTGCGGCTGGGTCCGCCCCCGGCCGGCCGGGGCTGGCTGTCGGCCCCCGTCCTGGTCGACGGTGAGCCCGGGCCCTGGATCTCGACCCCGGGGGACGGAACCGATGCCGACACCGTCCGGCGCCTCCTCCTGCACCGCCTGGCCTCGGCCGCCGAGCGCCTGGAGAGCGCCCGGCAGCGGGCCGCCGACGTCCCCGTGCAGACCCGGGCGGAGTTGCTCACCGAGCTCCTGATCAGGGAGCCGCACGCCTCCCGGGATTTGGTCCATCGGGCTCGCCAGCTCGGCATCCCCATCGACGGCTGGCACGCGGTCGTCCGGCTCGAGCTGGAGAACCTGGCCGAGCTGCGACCCGGCGACGAGATGGGGGCCTTCAACCTCGCCCAGCTCGCCATCCGGGTGGCCATGGAATCGGCCCGCGGCACCGGCGGGACGTGGAACCGGGCGGGGACGGGCTCGACCATCCTCCTCGTCCGCTCCTGGCAGGCGGAGGCGGGCTCGGAGCTGCAGGCCGAGGTGGCGAGGGCGGCCGAGCTGGTCATCGGGCGGGTCCGCGCCCGCATCCCCCGCCTCTCCATCCGTTGCGGCGTCGGCGGCATCCACGTGGGGAGCACCGGGCTGCGCACCTCGGCCCTGGAGGCCCGGGCCGCGATCGCCGCCGCCCTGACCGCGGGCCGCCGGAACGTGGCCGTGCGTTTCGACTCCGCCGGGCTGCGCCGGGTCCTGCTCCAGTGGTACGCGCTCGACGACGCCCGCGATTCGGTCGCCCGCCTGCTCGAACCGCTGGACCGGCTGGGCGAGCGCCGGAGCCGGGAGGCGATCCGGACCCTGCGCGCCTACCTCGACGCCCATCTCTCCCTCAGCCGGGCGGCGGAGATGCTGGGGCTCCACCGCAACACCGTGGCCTACCGTATCCAGCGCATCTTCGAGCTGCTCGAGGTCGACCCCGACGACCCCGAGCAGTGCCTGATGCTCCAGCTCGCCTGCCGGGCCCGGGAGTTGTGAGTCGGGCACAATATTCGCCCCGATCTCGTCGCCGGCGCTGAAGACGGGGCCGGACGGTCCGACTATGCTGGCCCGGTGACCCTGGGCGAGCCAGATCTGGAGGCCCTCGCGCGGGGCTGCGCCATCTTCGGCGGCGGCGGGGGTGGCGATCCCACCCTGGGCTACGTCATGGCCCGGGAGGCCATCCGCCGCGGCGGCCCGGTCCCCGTGGTCGACCTGGACGAGCTGCCCGACGACGGCCTGGTCCTGCCCGTGGCCATGGTCGGGGCGCCCACGGTCATCGAGGAGAAGATCCCCAACGGCTCCGAGGGGGGGCGCATCCAGGCCGTCTACGAACGCCACTTCGGCCGCCCGGTGGTCGCCTTCGCCGTGGCCGAGCTGGGCGGGATCGAGGGCATGCTGCCGGTGGCCTGGGCGGCCCACGCCGGTCTCCCCCTGGCCGACTGCGACCTCATGGGCCGGGCCTTCCCCGAGATCCACATGTGCACGCCCAACCTGCACGGGCTGCCGATCGGGCCGGTGGTGGTCACCGACGAGCGCGGCAACGTCGCCACCTTCACCTCGATCGACGCCGCCTGGGCGGAGCGGCTGGTGCGACCCACGTGCGCGGCCATGGGCAGCTGCGCCTCTCTGGCCATCTATCCCATGACCGCCGCCCAGGCCCGGGCCGCGGCCGTGCGCGGCTCGGTGACTCGCGCCATCCGCGTCGGCCGGCTCCTGGAGGCCGGCGCCGGCGATCCCGTGGCGGTGCTGGAGGCGGAGGTCGGCGCCGTGCGGCTGATCGAAGGGAAGGTGGCCGACGTCGAGCGCTGGACCACCCAGGGCTTCGCCCGGGGGAACGCGGTGATCGAGGGGTTCGGCCACGACGCCGGCCGGCTGCTCCGCCTCGAGTTCCAGAACGAGAACCTGGTCGCCCTCCTCGACGGCGAGCCCGTGGCCTCGGTGCCCGACGTCATCACCGTCCTCGACCACCACGGCGCCGGGGCGGTGGTCAGCGAGCGGCTCCGCTACGGCCAGCGGGTGACCGTGATCGCCTTCCCCTGCCATCCGGCCTGGCGAACGGCTCCGGGCCTGCGGCTGGTGGGGCCCCGCGCCTGGGGCTACGACCTCGACTACACGCCCGTGGAGCGCATCCATGCCGCGCGCGCTTGACCTCCGGCTCGGGATCGACGTGGGTGGGACCAACACCGACGCCGTCGTGCTCGACCGCCAGGACCGGGTGCTGGCCACCTCCAAGGTCTCCACCACCCCGGACGTGACCTCGGGCATCGCCTCGGCCATCGCCGGGGCGGTGGGGCGGGAGGCGGTCCCGGCGCACCGCATCACCCACGTCATGCTGGGCACCACCCACGCCACCAACGCCATCCTCGAGCAGCGCGACCTCCAGCGGGTGGCGGTGGTGCGCATCGGCGGCCCGGCGACGCACGCCATCCCTCCGCTCGCCACCTGGCCCGACCACCTCCGGCGGGCGGTGTCGGCGGGGGAGGTCATCGTACAGGGCGGGCTGGAGTTCGACGGCCGCGAGCTGGCCCCCTTCGCCCCCGACCAGCTGGCCAGGTTCCTGGAGTCCCTGGAGCCGCCGGTCGACGCGGTGGCCGTGACCGGCGTCTTCGCCCCCGTGTCCGACCGTCACGAGCGCGAGGCCGAGGAGGTGGTGCACCGGGTGCTGGGCGAGGTGCCGGTCTCGCTCAGCGCCGAGATCGGCTCGGTGGGCCTGCTCGAACGCGAGAACGCCACCGTGCTCAACGCCGTGCTGACGCGGGTGGCCCGGCGTTTCGCCGAGGCCCTGGAGCGCTCGCTGGCCGCCAGCGGCATCGACGCCGTCACCTACTTCACCCAGAACGACGGCACCCTGATGGCGCTCGACTACGTCCTGAGCCACCCCGTCCTGACCATCGGCAGCGGCCCCGCCAACAGCATGCGCGGCGCCGCCCACCTGACCGGCCTCGACGACGCGGTCGTGGCCGACATCGGCGGCACCTCGACCGACGTCGGAGCCCTGAGCAACGGGTTCCCGCGCCAGTCGGCGATCCCGGTGGAGGTCTGCGGGGTGCGCACCAACTTCCGCATGCCGGACATCCTCTCCATCCCGCTGGGGGGCGGCACCCGCATCCACCCCACCCCCGACGGTCTCCGCCTCGGCCCGGACAGCGTCGGCTACCGCCTGCGCCGCGAGGCCTGCGCCTTCGGCGGCGGCACGCCCACCCTGACCGACGCGGCCGTGTTCGTGGGCCGCGCCGACCTCGGCGTCCACCCCAACGGCACCTGGCCGCGGGGGGTGCCCTGGGAGCGCGCGATGGAGCGGGCGGACGAGATGCTGGCCGAGGCCATCGATCGGGTCAAGATGTCCGGGCACCCGGTCCCCCTGGTCATGGTGGGCGGCGGCAGCATCATCGCGCCCGACCGGATCCCCGGGGTCAGCGAGATCGTCCGTCCGCCCCACTTCGAGGTCGCCAACGCGATCGGGGCGGCCATCGCCCAGGTCAGCGGCCAGGTGGAGCGGGTCTACCACCTCGGCACCCGGAGCCGAGAGGCGGCGCTGGAGGAGGTGTGCCGGATGGCCGCCGACGAGGCGGTCCGGGCCGGCGCGGATCCTCAGTCGGTCCAGATCGTCGACGTCGAGGAGTTGACGATCGCCTACCTCACGGGCCCGGCGCTGCGCATCCGCGCCCGGGCGGCCGGCGCGCTGGGGTCGCTGTGAGGTCATGAAAGAAAGGAGGGAGACGACGTGAACACGGCGGCGGTCAGGCTGGAGGGCGACCTCCACATCGGGCGGGACGACTTCGCCCTGGGTCGGGTGCCGGAGGCGGAGCGGCGTCACTGGTTCGTGGTCTGCGTGCAGCGCTGGGGCCAGCTCTCGGCCCTCTCCCAGTTCCTGCTGGGGGCCACGCTCGGCTTCGGCATGGACCTCTGGCCGGCGTTCTGGGCCTTCACCCTGGGCGCCGTGATCCTGGAGATCGTGGGTATCTTCACCGGCATCGCCGGCATGCGCGAGGGCCTCAACACCTCGCTGCTCACCCGCTGGACCGGCTTCGGCCGCATCGGCTCGAGCCTCCTCGGTCTCATCATCACCATCAGCCTGATGGGCTGGTTCGGGGTGCAGAACGCCGTCTTCGCCTCCGGCATCGACTCCCTGCTGCCCCATGTCCTGCCCCTCTGGGCCTGGCAGATCCTGACCGGGGCGGCGGTGATCCTGATCGTGGTCTGGGGCTTCCTCTCCATGAGCTGGACGGCGTACATCACCGTCCCCGCCTTCGTTCTGCTCTGCTTCTACTCGATCGGGGTCGCCTTCACCCAGCATCCCCTGGGCCAGCTCTTCGGCTCCCCGCATCCCGGCCCGGCCCTCAGCATTCCGGCCGGCGCCACCCTGGTCGCCGGCGGCTTCATCGTGGGGGCGGTCATCACCCCCGACATGTCGCGGTTCAACCGCTCCGCCGCCGACGTGGTGAAGCAGACCATCGCCGGCTTCACCCTGGGCGAGTACACCATCGGCATGATCGGGGTCCTGCTCGCCCACGCGGTCAAGACCTCGAACGTGATCGGGATCGTGACCACCACCTCGGGCGCGATCGGGGTCGTGATCCTGATCGTGGCCACGCTCAAGATCAACGACTGGAACCTGTACTCGGGCTCCCTGGGCCTGGCCAACTTCATCGACACGCTCTTCGGCCACCGCGTCCACCGCGGCCTGCTGACGCTGGTGGTGGGCATCGTCGGCACCGTGCTCTCGGCCCTGGGCATCCTGCAGCACTTCGTCGGCTTCCTGACCCTGCTGGGCGTGGCCTTCCCGCCCGTGGCCTCGATCATGGTCGTCGACTACTTCCTGTTGCGGACCCATCGCCGGGAGCTGGCGGAGTCGGCCCGGCAGGGGACGATGCCGGCCCGGGTGCCGGGCTGGAACCCGATCGGCCTGGTGAGCTGGCTGGTCGGCTCCGTCGCCGGCTGGTACATCCAGTGGGGGATCGGCTCGGTCAACGCGCTCGTGATCGCGGCCATCGTCTACTACGTCCTCTCCCGGGTGGTGGCGATGGTGGCTCCGTCGCAGCGACGCGAGGCGGCGGCATGAGGATCGGGATCGACGTGGGCGGCACCAACACCGACGCCGTGCTCATGGACGGCCGCCGGGTGCTGGCCGAGCACAAGACGCCGACCACGCCCGACGTCACCGCCGGCATCGTCGCCGCCCTCGAGGGCCTGCACGGCCGGGCCGGGTTCCGGGTCGAGGACGTGAGCGGGGTCATGATCGGCACCACCCACTTCACCAACGCCGTGGTCGAGCGGCGGCGGCTCACGCCGACCGCCGCCGTCCGCCTCGGCCTGCCCGCCACCGCCGCCCTGCCGCCCATGACCGACTGGCCGGCGGACCTGAGCCGCGCCCTGGGCGAGCACGTCTTCCTCTGCCACGGCGGCTTCGAGTTCGACGGCCGCCGCATCGCCCCCCTCGACGAGGACGAGATCCGCCGGGTGGCGGAGCGGATCGGGGCCCTCGGCATCCGGAGCGTGGCCATCTCCTCGGTCTTCTCCCCGGTCAACGCCGAGATGGAGACCCGGGCGGCCGAGATCGTGACCGAGACCCTGCCCGGGGTGGCCGTCAGCCTCTCCCACCAGATCGGCCGGGTGGGCCTCCTGGAGCGCGAGAACGCCACCATCCTCAACGCCTGCCTGCACGAGCTGGCCGGGCACATCACCGACGCCCTGGAGGCAGCCGTGCGCGGGGCCGGCATCGAGGCGCCGCTCTACATCAGTCAGAACGACGGGACCCTGATGAGCGTGGACTACTGCCGCCGGTACCCGGTGGCCACCTTCACCTCGGGTCCCACCAACTCCATGCGCGGCGCCGCCTTCCTCTCCGGGGAGACGGACTGCGTGGTCGTCGACGTGGGCGGCACCACCACCGACGTCGGGGCCCTGGTGCACGGGTTCCCGCGCGAGGCCTCGCTGGCCATCCAGGTCGGCGGCGTGCGGACCAACTTCCGCATGCCGGACGTGCTCTCCGTGGGTCTGGGTGGGGGCAGCCTGGTGGAGCGGAGCCAGGGCAGGCTCGAGATCGGGCCCCGGAGCGTCGGCTACCGGATCACCGAGCAGGCCCTGATCTTCGGCGGCGACGCCCTGACCGCCACCGACCTGGCGGTGGCCGCGGGCCTGGCCGAGATCGGCGACCCGGGGCGGGTGCGCGGCCTGGACCGGGACCTGGTCGAGGCCGGCGTGAGCCTGATCCAGGAACGGCTGGCCGAGCTGGTCGATCGGGTCAAGACCAGCGCCGAGCCGCTGCCGGTGGTGATCGTGGGCGGCGGCAGTCTCCTGGTGAAGGAGGGCCTGGCCGGCGCCTCCCGGGTGGTGAAGCCGGACCACTTCGCCGTCGCCAACGCCATCGGGGCGGCCATCGCCCAGGTGGGCGGCGAGACCGATCGGATCTTCTCTCTGGCCGAGCTGCCCCGGGAGCGGGCGCTGGAGGCGGCCCAGCGGGAAGCGGTCGACAAGGCGGTCGCCGCCGGCGCCGACCCGGACAGCGTCCAGGTGGTGGACGTGGAGGAGGTGCCGCTGGCCTACCTGCCCAGCAACGCGGTGCGCATCCGCGTGAAGGCGGTCGGAGACCTGCGCCTGGGGGTCGCCGATGCGGCTCGTGCGTGAGGAGGATCTGGACGACCTCGCCCGCGGCGCCGCCGTGCTCGGCACCGGCGGCGGCGGCAACCCCTACATCGGCAAGCTGCTCGCCCAGCAGGCCATTCGGGAGCGGGGGCCGGTGACGCTGGTCGCCGCCGAGGAGGTCCCGGACGATGCCCTGGTCGTGCAGTCGGCGATGATGGGGGCCCCCACGGTCATGGTCGAGAAGCTGCCCGCCGGGGACGAGGTCGTTCGGGCCTTCGAGATGCTCCAGTCCTACCTGGGGCGCCGGATCACGCACACCACCTCCGGGGAGGCGGGGGGCCTCAACTCGACCATCCCCTTCGTGGTGGCGGCGCGCATGGGCATCCCGCTGGTCGACGCCGACGGCATGGGCCGCGCCTTCCCCGAGCTCCAGATGCTGATCCCGACCCTGGACGGCATCTCCTGCACGCCCATGGCCCTGGCCGACGAGAAGGGGAACACCTTGATCTTGAACACGATCGACAACCACTGGACGGAGCGCCTGGCCCGCTCGGCCACGGTGGACATGGGCTGCACGGCCATGATCGCGCTCTACGCCATGACCGGCCGCCAGGTCAAAGAGAGCATGGTGCTGGGCACGCTCAGCCTGGGCCAGGAGCTGGGCCGCGTGATCCGGGAGGCCCGGGACGCCCACCGGGACGCGATCGCCGCCGTCACCGAGCGCCTGCGCGGGCGCCGGATCTTCAAGGGCCGGGTGACCGGCGTGCGGCGCCGCACCGAGGCCGGGTTCGCCCGGGGCTCGACCGAGCTGGAGGGGGTCGAGGAGTTCGCCGGCTCGCGCCTGGTGGTGCAGTTCCAGAACGAGCACCTGGTGGCGATCCGCGACGGCCGGGTGGTGGCCTCGGTCCCCGACCTGATCGTCCTCCTGGATTCGGAGAGCGCCGAGCCGGTGACCACCGAGGAGATCCGCTACGGCTTCCGGATCACCGCCGTCGCCGCCCCCTGCGACCCGCGCTGGCGCACCCCGGGCGGCCTGGCCTTGGTCGGGCCCCGGTACTTCGGCTACGACTTCGACTACCGGCCGGTGGAGGAGTTGAACCCGTGAGCTGGCAGCTCACCCTGGACCACCTCCCCGACCTCGCCCGGGGGGCAGCGCTGCTGGGCTCAGGCGGGGGCGGCGATCCCTACGTCGGCCGCCTCATGGTCGAGCGAGCCCTGCGCCAGGGTGCGCGGATCACCGTCTGGGACCTCGAGGAGGTCCCGGACCAGGCGCTGGTCGTGCCCACGGCGATGATGGGCGCCCCGACCGTGATGGTGGAGAAGATCCCCTCCGGCGGCGAGGGCGTGCACGCGCTTCGCGCCCTGGAACGGCACCTGGGCCGGGAGGCGACCGCGACCATGCCCATCGAGTGCGGGGGGATCAACTCGACCATGCCTCTGGTGGTGGCGGCCCAGACCGGCAAGCCGGTGGTGGACGCCGACGGTATGGGGCGGGCCTTCCCCGAACTCCAGATGGAGACCTTCCACGTCTTCGGCGTCTCCGGCAGCCCAATGGCGATCGCCAACGAGCACGGCGACGTGACCCTGGTCACCGCCCACGACAACTGGGCCATGGAATGGCTGGCCCGGGGCATCACCGTGCGTATGGGCGGGGCCTCCCTGATCGCCGAGTACGCCATGGACGGAGCGACCGCGAAGCGGGTCTCGATCCCGGGCACACTCAGCCTGGGCATCCGCCTGGGCCGGGCCATCCGCGAGGCCCGCGAGCGCCACCGCGACCCGATCGAGGGGCTGGCCGAGGCGCTGCGGCCCAGCGGCTACGGGCCGCCTCGGGTGCTCTTCGAGGGGAAGGTCGAGGACGTCCTGCGTCGGACGACCGAGGGCTTCGTGCGCGGCAGCGCCCGCATCCGACCCTTCGCCTCCGGGCCCCCACTGGCCATCAGCTTCCAGAACGAGCACCTGATCGCCGAGGTGGAGGGAGAGGTGCTGGCCGTCGTGCCCGATCTGATCTGCATCCTGGAGGCGGAGTCGGGGGAGCCGGTCACCACCGAGGGACTGCGCTACGGGCAGCGGGTGCGGGTGATCGCCATCACGCCGCCGGAGATCATGCGTACCCCGGCCGCCCTGGAGGTGTTCGGTCCCCGGGCCTTCGGTCTGGCCCACGACTACGGCGCCGTGGCGGAGGTGGCCTGAGCCATGGACCTGGTGATCCGGGGCGGCACCCTGGCGACCGCGGAGGCGGTGTTCCAGGCCGACCTCGGGATCGAGGACGGCCGTATCGCCGCCGTCGCCCGGCGGCTGGAGGCGGGCGCGGCCGAGGAGATCGACGCCCGGGGCCTGGTCGTGTGCCCGGGCGCGATCGACGTCCACACCCACTTCGACACCCGCCTGGAGCAGGGCGCCACCGCCGACGACTACGAGAGCGGCTCACGGGCGGCCGCGGCCGGTGGCATCACCACCTTCGTCAACTTCGCCTTCCAGACCCCCGGCCGGCGGCTGGGGGAGGCGGCCGAGGCCGAGCTGGCGAAGGCGCGGGGACGCTCCCACCTCGACTACGGCGTCCACCTGGTGGTGTCCGACCCGGACGTCCCCGGCCTGTTCGAGGAGCTGCCCGAGCTGGTCGGGGCCGGGTTCTCGAGCCTCAAGGTCTTCACCGCCGTGGGCGACCTGGCGCTCACCGACCGTGAGCTGCTGCGCACCCTCCAGGCCGCCGCCGGCCTGGGGGTGATGGTCAACGTCCACGCCGAGGACGGCGCCCTCATCGACCACCTCACGGAGCGGCTGCTGACGGCCGGCCGGCGGTCGGTGGAGCACCTGGTCGAGGCCAGGCCGCCGGCGGCCGAGGCCCTGGCCACGGCCCGGGTGGCCGAGTACGCACGCCAGGTCGGCTGCACCGTCTACTTCGTCCACCTCTCCTGCCGCGCGGCCCTGGAGGCGGTGCGGCGGGCGCGCGGGGACGGCGCCTCCGTCTACGTGGAGACCCGGCCCGCCTACCTCTTCCTCGATCAGAGCCGCTACCGGCTGCCCGATCGCGAGGGGAACCGCTTCGTCTGCTGGCCCCCGCTGCGCACCCCGGACGACCAGGTCGCCCTCTGGGAGGGGCTGCGCAACGGCGAGATCCAGACCTACGCCACCGACCACACCACCTGGCTCGTCGCCCAGAAGACCGACCCCTCGTTGAGCTTCGCCGAGGTGCCCGGCGGGGTGGCCAACGTGCAGACCAGCGTGGGCATGCTCTACGCCGAGGGCGTGGGCCGGGGCCGGATCTCGCTCAGCCGTTTCGTCGAGGTGATCTCGACCAACCCGGCCAAGCTGTTCGGGATGTGGCCCCGCAAGGGCAGCCTCTCGGTGGGCGCGGACGCCGACCTGGTCCTGATCGACCCCTCCCGGCGCTTCCGGGTCGAGGCGGCGCGGATGGAGTCACGCTCCGACTTCGACCCCTACGAGGGCTACGAGTCGGCCGGCTGGCCGGTGCTGACCGTCTCCCGGGGCGAGGTCATCGTCCGCGAGGGGGAGGTGCTGAGCACGCCCGGACGGGGCCGGTTCCTGCGCCGGGAGGTGTACCGGGCGCCGTGAGCGGGAGCGAAGCCCGGCTGGAGCGAAAGGCCGCCTACCGGCTGCTCGCCCACCTGCTGGCCAGCGCCGAGATCTGCGCCTTCGAGCCCGGCTTCTACGGCACCTTCCGCCTCCTCGACGCCGCCTCCCGTCTGGCCGGGGCGCTGCTCGAGGCGGGTCTGGACGACCCCTGGCTGGGCCGGCTGCGCGACGACATCGAGGCGAAGAAGGTGCTGCTGATGTCGGACCGGGAGGCGTACTTCGCCTTCCTCCCCGAGGCCGCCCGGAGGATGGCCGAGCGGCTCCGGGAGGAAGGAGAGGAGGGAGGATGAACGCGCCCCCGGCCCGGCCCTCGCCGGTGGAGGCCGGCGGCCTGCTCGAGCTGCTGCGCCGCCGCCGCGTCTGTCGTCGGTTCTCTTCCCATCCCGTGGACGAGCGGCGGCTGCGGATGGTGCTCGAGGCCGGCTGCTGGGCCTCGAGCGCCAGCAACAACCGCATCCACCGCCTCCTGCTGGTCCGCGACCGGCGCCGGATCGACCTGGTCCGGGCCGTGTCGCCGGGGATGCTGGGGCTGCCCACCGCCCTGGTCGTGATCTGCACCGACCTCGACGCCGCCGCCCGGGCGCAGGTCCGAGTCGACCGGGACACCACCACCTGGATCGACGTCGGCACCGCGGCCATGAACATGATGGTCGAGGCCGAGGCGCTGGGCCTGGGCACCTGCCCCACCACCTCCTTCAGCCGGGGCGGGGTGCGGGCCGTGCTCGAGCTGCCGCCGCCGGCCGTGCCCGAGTTCGTCCTCCAGATCGGCTGGCCGGCGGGGGCCGAGCCACCGGCCGGGACCGGGACCCTGGAGCCGGCGCCGGCCGGCCGCCGCCTGCGCGCCTTCGTCTACGCGGAGCGGTATGGGACGCCCCTCGCCTGAGTTCGGGCCGGCGGCGGGACCGGCCCGCCGCCTCGGCGTCCTCACCATCGGCCAGGCACCCCGCCCGGACGGCCTGGCCCGGGAGGTGGCAGCCGTGCTCGGCGGGGGGTTCGCGGTCGTGGAGCGGGGTGCCCTGGACGATCTGGGACCGGGCGACCTGGCCCGGCTGGCGCCCCGCCCCGGCCGGGACCTGCTGGTCACCCGGCTCCGGGACGGCGGCTCGGTGCGGGTGGCCGAGGAAGCGATCCTCGAGCGGCTCCAGCGCCAGATCGGACGGCTGGAGGACGAGGACGGGGTGGAGGCCACCCTCCTCCTCTGCACCGGCACCTTCCCCGCCTTCCGCCACCGCCGGCCGCTGCTCCAGCCCCAGGCGGCACTCCACGGCGCCGCCCTCGGCATCGCCGGCCCCGACCGACTGGGGGTGGTGATCCCCCTCGCCGAGCAGCGGCCGCAGATGGCCCGGACCTGGCGGGAGCGGGGAGCCGAGGTCGTCCTGGTCGAGGCCGACCCCTACGGGCCGGAGCCGGAGGCGGCGGTGGAGCGAGCCGCGGCCGAGGCACGGGCCCGAGGCGCCCGCGTCCTGCTCATGGATTGCTTCGGTTACGACCTGGCCATGCGCCGGGCGGCGGCGCGGGCCTTCGCCGGGCCGGTCCTCCTCGCCCGCTCTCTGGCCGCCCGGCTCCTCCTGGAGATGGTGGCGTGAGGCCGCACCGGGCGTCGGCATGACCTGGCGCGCGGTGCTGGACCTCTACGAGGTGCTGCGGCGCGCCGACGTCGACGGCGAGCGGGTGGCGGGGCTGCTCCGGGCGGCGGGGGCGGACGAGGTGACGGTCACCCGGGTCGAGGGAGAGGAGGGGTCAACCGATTTCGTCCGGGCCGTGGTCGCCGGGCGGGGCGGGCGGCTGGCCGGCGGCGACGCCCCCACCCTGGGCGTGATCGGGCGGCTGGGCGGGGTGGGCGCCCGCCCGGCCCGCACCGGTTACGTCTCCGACGGCGACGGCGCCCTGGCGGCCCTCTCCTGCGCGCTCGAGCTGGCCCGGCTCCGGGAGGGCGGCGACCACCTCCCGGGCGACGTGATCGTCGCCACCCACGTCTGCCCCCAGGCCTCGATCCGCCCCCACCACCCGGTCCCCTTCATGGTCTCCCCCATCGACCAGGAGACCATGAACCGGCACGAGGTGGACCCCGCCATGGACGCCCTGCTCTGCGTCGACACCACGCGCGGCAACCGCATCCTCAACCGCCGCGGCCTCGCCATCACCCCCACGGTCAAGGAGGGCTACATCCTCCGGGTGAGCGAGGACCTGCTGGACGTCCTCGAGGCGGTCACCGGCCGGCCACCGGCGGTCCTGGCCATCACCCACCAGGACATCACCCCCTACGCCAACGGGCTCTTCCACCTCAACAGCATCCTCCAGCCCTCCACCGCCACCCCGGCGCCGGCGGTGGGGGTGGCCCTCACCGCCGAGACCGTGGTCCCGGGCTCCGCCGTCGGCGCCGCCCAGCTCCTCGACGCGGAGATGGCGGCCCGCTTCTGCGTGGCGGTGGCGACCGCCTTCGGCGCCGGTGAGTGCCGGTTCTACGACCAGGCCGAGTTCGCCCGGCTGGTGGCCCGGTACGGCTCCCTGGCCCACCTCCAGACCCCCGGCCGCGAGCCGGAGGAGGGCGGGTAGGCGGGAATTCGCACAGCACCGGTTGGCGAGCCGCCCCAGCGGGCACCTTCGCCGGGTGCCGTTCCCCTACGGGTTGGCTTTCCTACCCCGCTCCCTCCAGTCACGCAGGCGCTCGAGGGCTCGTTTCTTCACGTACAGAGGAAGCTTCTGCGTGTCCTTGTCGTATGCGTCGACCGCGAGGAGCACGAACTTGGCCTCACGCGCGAAGAGGAGCCGATAGTGCGCTTCCAGCCCCGAGGCGCGCAACTCGTACAGATCCCCCTCGATATGGCGGGCCACTCGCAGCCCATGGATCCGGGCCTCGTACATCGCGGCGGCGATGGCGGCTCGATCCTGGAGGGAGATGGAGTCGAGGAATTCCTCCACCGGGGAACGCCCGGCCGCCGTCTTGTAGAAGCGCCAGTGGGCCCTGGCAGGACGCTCGACCGCCACAGCGGGCGAGAGTATATCCAGAATGCAATTTATTGCTGATCGGTTATAGTGTCGTCGTGGCCATCACTACAGCTCCGGCCACGACGCCGAGGAGGCGCACGGGCTGACCATGGGATACCGAGAGATCGTTGGCGATGATCTCGACCGCTTCGTGGAAAGAACGGTGGCCGAGCATCCCGAGTTCGATGAGATGCTCGACGCCGCGATTCGTGCTCGGGAGCTGATCAGGCGACTCGCCGAGGCGCGCACCCGCGCCGGCCTGACCCAGACCGAGGTGGCGAGGCGGATGGGGACCACCCAGCCGGCGATCGCCCGGTTCGAAGCCGGAGGTCTCGACCCGCGCCTCTCCACGGTCGAACGCTATGCCCAGGTCGTGGGCCTGCGACTCGAGCCGCGCCCCGCCACGTAGTACTTGGCGCTTACCGGCCTTCCTGCGCGCTCGAGCTGGCCCGGCTCCGGGAGGGCGGCGACCACCTCCCGGGCGACGTGATCGTCGCCACCCACGTCTGCCCCCAGGCCTCGATCCGCCCCCACCACCCGGTCCCCTTCATGGTCTCCCCCATCGACCAGGAGACCATGAACCGGCACGAGGTGGACCCCGCCATGGACGCCCTGCTCTGCGTCGACACCACGCGCGGCAACCGCATCCTCAACCGCCGCGGCCTCGCCATCACCCCCACGGTCAAGGAGGGCTACATCCTCCGGGTGAGCGAGGACCTGCTGGACGTCCTCGAGGCGGTCACCGGCCGGCCACCGGCGGTCCTGGCCATCACCCACCAGGACATCACCCCCTACGCCAACGGGCTCTTCCACCTCAACAGCATCCTCCAGCCCTCCACCGCCACCCCGGCGCCGGCGGTGGGAGTGGCCCTCACCGCCGAAGCGGTGGCGACCACCTTCGGTGCGGGTGAGTGCCGGTTCTACGACCAGGCCGAGTTCGCCCGGCTGGTGGCCCGGTACGGCTCCCTGGCCCACCTCCAGACCCCCGGCCGCGAGCCGGAGGAGGGCGGGTAGGCGGGAATTCGTGCGGCGCCGGCCTCCGGCCGCGCGCCGACACGGACCGGAGAGCGCGTCAGGCGTCGGCGGACCGGCGCTCGACGACCGCGGCGCGCTGGAAGCCGCCTCCGAGGACCACCAGGACGACGACCATCCACAGCACCGCCGCGTCCAGGGCGTACCAGGCGGACTCCTGGTACGGCGAGACTCCGCCGGCGCTGAGGATGACCAGGAAGCCGGTGCTGCTGGCGTGCATGACCTGGGCCAGGAGCACGCTCCCGGTGCCGCTGTAGACCCAGGCGATCAGCACCCGGAGCCCGGCCACCAGGGCCACGAAGGCCAGGAAGAACTCCGGCCAGGCGGGACCGTGGGGGCTGGCGGCGCCGAGCGAGTCCACCACCGGCAGGTGCCAGATTCCCCAGAGGACCCCGAGCACGACCGCGCCGCCCAGGGGGCCGAGACGGACGGCCATCCGGGGATAGGCGAAGCCGGTCCAGCCCCACTCCTCGCAGAAGCCGGCCACCGCTCCGGCGGCGATCCCGAAGAGGTCGAAGCCGGGGGCGAAGGCGGGCGACAGCAGGAGCCGGAGAACGGTCAGCACCAGCAGGATCGCAGCCGGTGGGATGAGCACGGCGGCCGCGTACCAGCGGAGCCCGACCCGCCAGCGCCATCGGGAACCGAGCTCGCGTAGCCCCCGCCGTCCCTCCACCACGCCCGTCAGGGCGACGCCGATCAGCCCGACCGCCACCACCATGACCGGGAACATGACCAGCGAGGCCAGGTTGCGCCGGCCTCCGGGCGCCAGCGACGGCGGCCCCAGGACGGCCAGCGCCACCGCGGAGACGGCGTAGGCCAGCACGAAGTAGCTGACCAGCGGGAACCTGCGGACCAGCGCCGCCGGGCTCACGACCTCACTCCGGGCGGTGAGGCACCGGACGCCCGGGAGGAGCGCCGGGGTGGGGGCCGGCCGTCACTTCCGCGACCCATCGGGAAGGAGCCGGGCGACGTTCCCGGTTCGAACGCCCCGACGCCCTTCCATCCCCCACGGCCCTCATCATCCCACATCGTCCCCGTGTCACGGCCCGTGCGGCGGGGTCCGGCGTCATCGATCCTCGGCGGCCGGGGCCGGCCACGGTGCAGGGCCCGGCCGCTCCTCGCACGCCGGACACGACCGGTGCCGTGGCTACGGTCGGGAGCCCCGCGCCAGCCGCCAGAAACCACGTGGGTCCTTCGGCGACGTGCCCACGTGCTCGATCATGCCCGCCTCGGCGAGCGCGTGAAGATGGCGGAGGACGGTCGGCCGGGAGGCAGCAAGCAGCTCGACTGCCTGCATCGTCGTCACCCGGCCGGTCCGGCTCAGGTACTCGACGAACCGCTCAGAGCCCGGTGGGAGCCGGTCGAGAATCCGGCGCGAGAGCGGGTCGGCGAGGAGGACGACGCGAACCGACGCCGGCCCCTGCGTGTACACGGGATCCGGCAGGCCCACGCGACTCATCTCCTCGAACATTCGGTTGACGCCCTCGCCCAGCTCGCGACCGTAGCCCAGATCGTGGAGGGCCCTCGCCAGGCGAGGATTGCGCGCGAAGCGCGTGGACCGGATGTTGTCCACCCGAACGAGTCCCGGGAGTCGCCCCGGACTCTCAACCTCCAGACGATCGTCGAAAAGCTCGACCCGGACGTGATCGCCGGCAAGGCTGTAGGAACGGTGCGTGACCGCGTTGACGATCGCTTCGAGCCAGACGAACTCGGGGATCTGCGTCGTCTGGGCGAAGTGCCCTTCGTGTTGGAGGCGAATCGCCTCGGGCAGCCACCGGCGCAGTAGGCGACGTGCAGCGTCGATTTGCGCCGTGACCGGACCTTCCAGGCGCCGGTCGGCAACGACGTTGGCCCTGGCACCGGTCTCGCGCGAGGTGCCGCGGTAGCGGAGCAGGCGGAGGCTCGCCTCCGGGAAGAAGGTCTGGGGAGAACGGCCGAAGGCGAGCAAGCCGGCGACGGTCGGCCGAAGGACGCCACCCCGTTCCACCGCCAGGCCTCGGGCGGGCAAGATGGCTTTCGCTCCCGCCTGTGCTCGCACCCGCTGCAGGTAACGCTCGACGAGCCTCGGGTCCAGGGATGCCAGATCGGCCTCGACGACGTGCGCATCGAACGTCGACTCCCGCTTGTCGTAGCGAAGCTCCTGCGCCTCGAGCGGCCCGAGGCGCCGGTTCTCGTCGCCGACACGGAGATACGTCTCCCCGCTCGCGGTGGTGTGGACACGCTCGCTGGACTCGACCTCGATCACCGCGAGCTGATCGGGCTGACCTTCCTGGTTCACGCACTCGATGAGCTCGAAGCGATGGCGGACGGGGGGCTCGGTAAAGTCCAGCGCCGCCTGCCGCCATTCGTTGACCCGCTTTCCCGCTTCCGCGATGCCCTCGATCCGTCCCTGGTGGATCCCGATCACGATCAGCCCACCCTCGGCGTTCGCGAAACCGACCATCAGGTCGCCGAGGTGCCGAGCCGTGGTGCGCGCGCTCGTCCGGTCGAACCACTGGTCCTCGGCCCGAGCGGCCAGCAGCTGCGCCACCTGGTCGTCGGGGAGGAGCCTCAGCTGGGCGATGTCGACCGCTCGAAAGACCATCTGGATCGGTTCGGCTAGCCTTCCTTGACAGCGGGGCTGCCCGGCGAGGTTGCCGGGCCACGTGAACTCTAAAGATTTTAGAGTAGTTACAAAGCGGTCAGGGTAGCCGGTCCCGACGGCCGGCCAGGTCCGGCGGCGACGCCCTGCCCGTCCAGCGGCGACGCCGGCCTCGCCGGCCGAGGCCCGCTCCCCCTGGTTTCGGAGGACCGAGGCGGCCAAATGGCAGGTGCGGGAGGTGATGGAGGACCTGCGCCGGGTGGTGGAGACGGAGGCGATGCCGCCTCGGGCGCCGGCCTCCCCCTGCCGGGACTGCGGTTACCGCAAGATCCGGGTCTGACCTGTCTCTGGAAAGGAGAGATCGTTACTGCATTGATATCATAAGACAGCCCATCGCCGCGCAAGGAGGGTGGTCAACCTCCAGACCGTCTTCACATCGCCGGCCCGAGTTCGCGGAGCCCCCCAATCGATCACCGTCCGACACCAAATCATCCACCGTAGCAGTGGGATGTTCATCGCTTCGGTGTGCGATACGGTCGGCGCCATCCGCATCACCGCTGTCACCTTCCCTGAGTCGAGCGCGCCGACAGGGTGGTCAACCTCAAAACCGGCCTCCAGGAGGGGGGGTTGACCACCCCCCGCCCAATTCGAGCCCGACGACGAAACGACGACGAAGGGCTTCATGGG
>Ga0209810_1000477_pt1 | contig 87479 bp, 57 predicted proteins | sample Coa_R1_7_FD_187159 | JGI IMG/M metagenome (GOLD analysis project Ga0209810, IMG submission 187159) | Surface soil microbial communities from Centralia Pennsylvania, which are recovering from an underground coalmine fire - Coalmine... | ecosystem: Environmental > Terrestrial > Soil > Unclassified... | reverse complement strand
CGCGATCCAAGCCTCCACGACGAAGGGTCCGTTCCAGGATTTCTACCAGGCTCTGGTGGCCAAGGGGATGAGACCCGAGATGGCGCGTCTCACCCTGGCGCGGAAGATGGCCACGATGAGCTGGATGGTCTGGCGGAAAGGAGTTGCGTTTGACGCCGAATATCTGAAACCGCAAACGGCTTGAGTGTTTCTGGGCCGAGTCCGTTCCCTCCTCGGAGAGCTTTCCGGCGGTGGCGAGTCCGGTTCTGGGACACTCGGGGTTGGGGGTAGAGTCTCAAGTGGAAAGGTAGGCCGCACCGTGCTTCGCGCACCGAGTCTCGCTTCCCACTCTAGGCCACCCGGATAACCCGACATAGCTATGGGCCACGAGTCCCACATTGAACCCTGGGTTGCCCGTTGACAACCGTTCTGCTGGTGAGTTTCAGATCGGATTGGCTCCATCGCGAAGGGCGATGAAAACCGCTTGGGAAGGGAAACCGAAATGGCTGGAATGCGTCGATGGCGCCCGTCAGAAACACCGCGGTTCAATCACGGTGGGCTGGAAGCAAGAGAAAGTCCGGCCGTCGCGGGAGTGCTTTTTCTTGACTTCCCAGTCGATAGAACTTTCCACCGGGCTTGGAAATCCGGCCAAAAACACAGACGCCGGATTTCAACATTTCCACCGCGCCGGCGACAGGTTTATATCAACAGTAACGAAGAAAAATGAAGCCCAAACCCAATTGGGGTTGACAGTTCACGGTCACCTCAAGCACCATCAAGACGCCAGCGTCGCCTCCCTCCGATCGTGATGATTATTACAGACCGGAATAAGCCATCACGATAAATTCGGAATCACCCATCACCATCACCGGAATTCACAAAAAGGCAAAGTACAAGAAAAACTAAGACACCAAGTAAAGAGAAAGAAACCAGGAGAAGAAACACAGAGTATCAACAACATAAGTGGGGACAAATTGAATGATCAAAAGGAGCCAAACCTAGTTGACAAAAGCACTCCGGGACTCAGCCAATGACTCCGTCGGCGCTTGTGGGACTTCAGCGCGGAGACGATCAGCGTCTCCGTCACGCTGCCCGGTGGATTCCTACGAGAGCCTCTTTTGCACGTGGGCCTCCGCGCGTACCACGTCGGACCGGGAAAACCCCAGGATACCGACCAGGAGAAGCGTGCCCGCCGCCACGTACACCAGCGCTGCAGAGGAAATCGCGACGCTCAGAGTTTTTCGTTCGGCAATATAACCAATAGTGAGGGGAGCTAACCCCCCTCCACCGAGCCAGCCGACCATGTTCATGAAGCCCGCCGCGGTGCCACGCGCCTCGGGGACAATGACGTCGAAAATGGAGGCAAAGATGTTGGCATCGTAAAGACCCTTGAAGAGCCCCCAGGCCGTGAGAGCAAAGATGGCCCAGGCAATGGACCGGCTGAGGCCGGCCAGCACCACACAGGGTGCGCCGCAAAATACTGCAATAGCTTGAATGAGCATTCGCCCACTAGGGAGCCGCTTGCGGAGCACGTCGGCGAGCCATCCACCGAGTGGCGAGCCGACCATGCTGGCTATCTGAACAAAAATGGTGGCGGAAAGTCCGGCCTTTGCCAGGCTGAGCCCGAACTTGTCATACAGGAATTTCGGCATCCACGAAAGCAGCACCATGGCGACGAAATTGGCGCACAGAAAGGCAGCCATCAGAAAGAGCGCCGTGGGCCTGCCCCAGACGGTCTTAAGAAATTCACCGGCAGTCATGTGCTGCCCGGCGATCTCCTTCTCCGCTGCTCCAACGTCGCGGAAGTCCGCCCCGCCACGCACAGGTTCTTGCAACAGACGCGACAGAATGAGGCCGAGCACCACGCCCAAGCCGCCAAAGACAATGAAGGACCAGCGCCAGCCGTAGTGTTCGCCAATCAGCCCGGCAAAAGTTCCCCCTGCAATCGTGCCAACGTAAACGCTGGTCTGGTGGGCTCCCATCGCGCGCGAGCGCGTGGCCCGGCCATGGTAATCGCTGATCATGGACATCGACGCCGGATAATAGAACGTCTCGCCCAATCCTTCCGCCGCCATAAAAGAAAAAAGCTCCCGGAAACCGTGCGCGAACGAGGTGAGAACGGCAATCGTGCTCCAGGTAAAGAGGCCGCCGAGGATGGCCGTTTTGCGGCGGACGCGGTCCACAATGTTGCCCGCAAAGGGTGCCGAAAGACCATAAACCCAGGCGAACGACGACCCAAGCAACCCCAGCTCGACCGGCGTCAGGCGCATCTCGCGCTGGAGCAGCGGAAAGAGAGAGAAGATGGCCTCTCGGTCCGCGTAGTTGAAAAACGAGATGAGCCAGAGCATCCCGACCACGTACCAGGCATAACGGCCATAAGGGATTGCTCGCTTCATCAGTAGAGGGGCTTGGCTCCGCCCTCCGTGGCAGCCTTACCCAGCGGCTCGAGGAATTGTGCAGCACCGGCGGCCATGAAGCCCAGCTCCGTGGGCGACTGAAACAGCAGAAAACCTTGCTCGGTGTATTCCTGGAGCTGCCGGGCATTCATAGCCGGGCGGCCAAGAAACTTGCCGTGCTTGCGTGCGGCGGTCACGATTCTGCGGATGGCGTCATTGAGCTTCGGGTCGTTCTGACGCCCGCGAAGGCCTAGGGAAAAAGAGAGGTCGCTCGGCCCAATGAAGAGGACATCGACGCCGGGCGTCGCCGCGATCTCGTCGATGCGCTCGAGGGCGCCGACCTCTTCAATCATGGCAACGACGAGTACGTTCTGGTCCGCCAAGTCATAGTAGTCGGCCGCCGGGGGCCAGCGAAATGCTGCCAAACCCGCTCCCGAGCCGCGCTTGCCCGCCGGCGGATACTTGCAGGCTTCGGCAGCGCGGCGCGCCAGCTCCGGCGTGCTGGTGAACGGGAAAATGACGCCCAGAACGCCCGCATCAAGCACCCGTTTTGCAGTCCAAAGCTCGTTCACAGGCACCCGGGCAAAAGGGACTGCGTGCAGTCCTCGCGTGCCGAGCACCGCTGCACGGAGGGCTTCCAGCGAAACAGGCGAGTGCTCCATCTCAAACCAGAGGAAATCAAAACCCAGGCTCGCCGCCTGGACCGCCGCTTCAACGTTGTTGGTGGTGATGGTAATTCCCACAGCCGGCTTCCCCGCCCGCAGCAGCTCCCGGACGGGATTTCTCCAAGGTGGGTTTGAATTCGTAGGCATCAGAATGCTCCTTGATGACAACACCTCCGTCAGAATGACGGGATTCCTGAGCTTTTCAGCAACCCTTGGGTGCAGGTACACTGCCCTGCTTCACCATCAGCCAGACCTCCGCCACCTGGCACCCGCGACCGTTCCCACCCAAGCCGGGTTCCCGGTACCATCTTAATTGCAATTCTCCCTTTGCGGTCGCAGCTTTGGGGATATCAAACTCGAGCGGCCGGATAGGCCATGGCTTCTGAATATAACCGTGAATCTCAATATCCTTGCCAGCAACCAGCCGAATCTTCTTGCTCATGCTGTCCCCGGCATACACCACGCGGATTCGATAATGAGCCGCGGGATCAAGGTTCGGATAGCGCATTTCCAGCGGCACATCGTAGAGTGACTCGGCCCAGTTCTTCCACGCAACGGGAACGCGATCACCCATAGCGTCTGGATAATCAAATCCGGCAAAAGAAGACGCACGGAACTCCGGGTCTTGCACGCCGCCGAGCCCGCGCATCAAGTGCGGCTGACGCGCCACGTTGCCGAGATCGTCATAGAAACCGCCGGGGCCAGGGTTGGTCCGGCCGAGAATCTCCAGAATAGCCTGGATGCGGTCATCATGGGTTGCCATTGCACGGATCTCGCCGATGCGGCGCCTAAGCCACGGCAAGTTCGTGATGGGGGCATCCAGCGTATCGAGCGTGCCGCCGCGCTCGACCGCCTCCGCGCGATAGCGCTCGACGGCAAGCTGCATGCGGATACTTTGATAGAGGGCTTCGCCCAATTCAACGATCCTCGCTCTCCAATCCTGCGCCACCGGGGCGATGAACGCCTTATCGAGAATTTCCTTGGCTTCCCCAAGCACTGCCCGAACGTCCAGTTCGCTGGTGGAGAAATCCTTGGTTGCGCCGATCGAGAGCGGCACGGGGCGCACGCCCAGGCGCCGCATCTCTTCGAGCTTAGCTAGCGCCCGCTGTTCAAGGTCGGTCTCGTAGATGAGCCGGCTTCGCACGTAGGCGTCGTAATAGGCACGATAGAGGGCCTGCTGGAACCGCCACTTGAGCAGGTCATGCGGAGACGCCTGCTCTTCCATGATCTGAAATTGCCGCAAGGTCGTTAGCACGCCTTCGTTCGAGAGCAGCGGGGCGCGCCAGTTTCGCTCGAGTGCGAGCAGCCCCTGCGCGAACCCTTCGGCGAGGTGGTCACCGATAAAATAGCGACTATAGTCGCGGAGCACATCGGCGACCTGTGCTTCGGGATTCCACCCTAAACTGCTCAGAAGAAACTTGTTGACATCATCATTGCAGCCCTCGGAGTAGGTGATAAACCCGATCGTCTGGGGGCCGTAAAGCCGCCAGATGCCAGCGTAACCTTCCGGCCGCGGATTGATGACTTCCCGGCCTTCCGTATAGGCATACGCGGTGTCCCAGTCAGGAACTGGGAACTGGCATTCCAGGCTGTGCGTAATGTCCGGATAAAGACGGATAGGGTATTGCTGGGGAAGGCGTTTTCGGAAAGTGAAAAGATCAAGATAGATCTGGGGGCCGAAGACGACGCCCGCTAACCACTTCGGCAGGTCACGGTGGAGAATCTGAAAGAACTCCTCCATCCACGCCCGGTTAAAGGATTGAGGAGAAATCCATACGGTGGCGTTGGGGTGAAACCGGCGAAGATTCGCATGTTGTTTTTCGAGCAGCGCCAGCAGATACTTCGGCTCCGTATGACCGGGGTCGCCGCCGGGCACAAACACGGCGTCAATGCGGGGAAGAGCTTCAAAGATAGTGCCCCACTCTCGAAGCGCAGCCGCGACGGTCTGCGGATCGGAGTAGTCTTTGTCCATTGCCGGATACCAGATCCAAACATCGAGTCCGTAATCGTCGCAAATCCGCGACATTTCGATCATCATCTGCCTTTGGGAAAGCCAAAAATGAGGGCTGTCCGGTAGATCGTCCGACCGCGGAGGGATCAGCTCGATGGCATTGGTGCCGAAGACGGCAAGATCGCGGATATACTGATCCCACATCTCGACCGTCCAGCCATCATACGAATTCGTCTTGGGACGGTAGCCAAGCTGATGGCCGCGCAGCCGATAGCGGGGGCTGGTGCGTATATTCAACCCGTCGCATAGTTGAATCCTGGCCTTGCCCATTTTGAGCGCCCGCAGCAATCCGCCGACGCCAAACAGGACGCCGCGCTCATCGGCTCCAACCACGGCGACGGAGGGCGCACCCACGGCCCTCCCGGAGCGGAGCATATACCCTTCGGGCCCGGCCACCACCCGCCGGGCGAAGATCGCCTCCGGCAACCTGTCACGCAGGCTCTTGAGCTTCTCCGATGCTCCCACAATAATGCGGGCCGCCGCCGATTCCGGCCAGCCCCCTGCCACGGGCCAGCGAACCTCCGCTCTCCGCTCAACTTCTTCGATGAGGACTTGAACCGCCTTTTGCTCCCGTCTTGAAAGGTTGGAAGGAGTGACCACCACCGCACCAGAGAGGTCCAGCATCCTGGCTCCTTCGGTGCTTCCCGGAGCGCTGCCGCACGTGGCTGCCGTAGATGATGAAGCTCCCTCTCGTGCGTCCCAAGCAAGACCCAAGCCAGCAAGCACAGCACCGTCTTTCAGAAAGCTGCGCCGATCCATCATCTTCTCCTCTTCACCAACTTGTCAGATTCACAAAGAAACGAATCTTAAGCTCATTCCCCATAGAAACGAGTGCAGTCAGCCGTATCTTCACCTGACCGTGAGGCGGTCAGAACTTATACCCCCGTCACAAGAATAGGAATAAGTTTCAGTAGGTCACTCTAGTTGCTTTCCACTAGAACCCTGCAGAACCTTTTTCATGTCAACCAAATCTTTCGAAAACGGTACTCGTTTTAGCTTTTCCTGACTCCGACTCCATGCGAACTAGCTCCGAGAATCGTCGCTGAACTCTTTAGGAAATCTCAACGCCTGCTGGGAAGCCGCAGCCGCGCCGCACGCCCAGAAGCCCAGATGGGCGAAACGAAGCGAAGCTGTAGCTAATGGGTCAGCCAGTTATGGCTAATGCAGCTTTGAGTCTCATTGGTTGCCGAATTCCTAAGAGATCCTAAAGCTCGGAAATTGCGGTAGTGTTTTTCGTAGTCCACCAAATACTGTCTGACGGCATGAGTGAAACTGAGGACAGGGAAGGTGGCTTGATTAGCCCATCGAATTAACAATTTGCGTGTAGTGGCTGGCATAGTGACCGAGTGACCTTGAAACTTTCCTGAAGAGCCATCTACAAGCACGCTTGCGGGAGTTACAAACCATGGCAAGTGAACAACGATGCGCTTTGGGGGCTGCCGAAATTTGGGACTAAGGGTCAAGAGCATTCCATCACGTCTGAAGGTTGCCTTTAAATTCAATTGTCCGAAATAAGTCGGAGCGTTATTCACTTCTATGACAGCATCTGGTTGACACCATGAGGGAGAGAGCGCGGAAAACAAATGCAAATCGTCATCCTCCTCGCGGACGAGCATGTTGCGGATTAACAGCACATACTCCGCTGCGAACCATCCGTGAGGCGCCAGATCTTGAGCAAAATCACGAGTCGTCCAAGCCGCAGGCCGAACCATTTCCCATCCAGCATGGGTCGAGGAGGTGTGAATAAGAATTGCATAAAGATCCTTTACAACCTGCTCCTGATCCCCCCGAATCAGCTCAGCTTCCGTGTTCCTGAGGCCTAGGTAAAGGTGCAGCCGCGGCCCGTAAGTCATAATCCCCTCTGCATATTCGGCGCGTGCATGTCGTAGGGTGGCAGAAACCATTGGATTATCTGGGGCAAAGAGAATCTCGGGATACAGTGTATCCAAATTACCCCAGTCATGACCGCCCCGGACATCAAGCGCTGGCGGTATATAACCGCCGGTGTCAGCGGTTATGCGCTTGAGGGCAGAAACCAAGGTCCCGCGGAAGTCGGTGTAAAGCTGTTGATATGCTTTGACGTCCCTCTCAGTCCCTACAGCCCTCGCAAGGACAATAGCTCCGTGGAGACCGTTGAGGGCCCAAAAATTATGCCCGGTCACGTGGCCGGTCATCCACGAAAACTCGTCATCATGCGGGTTGGCTGCTGGCATTAGATGGAAGGAATCTTCCATGCGCGCTCTGGCAAGCCACTCGACGGCCTTCTGGACAGCAGGATAAACTGTCTTCGCGAACGATATGTCCTGGGTAAATTGGTAATAGCGACCGAACGCCCACAAGGCCTGTCCCCAGCCATCATATTGTCCTGGCTGAGATATAAAAAGGCCGTTTGTGTCCTGTTGTTTTAGGAAAAACAATAAGCACTGGCGGGTTAGATCAGGATAACCTGCTACATCGTATGCGCTCATGATGTGTGAGGCGTCCCGAAGCCAAAAAGCATGGTATTGAAGCTTATTAACATTTTGAACAGAATCTTCGCCAACATGGTCGATTGCTTGGATAGCATAGAGGAGGCTGGCGCGAAATGTCTCCGTAACCTTTCTCTCTGGCAAGTTGATACGAATTCCTCTATTCAAGATAGCTTCCCAATAGGTCTTTACTTCCCGCTCCACTACCGAAAAGTTGAGTGCATCTAATTGCGCCAGCGCGCTTTTCTGACTCAGATCAAGCGGTCGGACCGGCATTTTGAAGACTAAAGCCCGCGTCTGACCGGGCTCCAGGCGGAGCTTGAACTGGGCAGAAAGGACGGGCGTGTCGGGAAGGATATGAAGTTCTCTGGGCTTCTCATACCGTTGATTCAAGGTCAGCCAAAGTGCGGGCTTGGAGCCCACTGGGAACGTATAAACCACACTGCCGGAACGTGTTGCATACGAACGGCAAAAGCCATAAACCCAACGCGGATCGAAACTTACCCCTGGCTGATAGTAACCTCCTGGGGTCAGCGAGAAAGAAGGCCTCTGAAAGCGATGGTCAGGCACGCCATCGGCCTGGTTTACTTCACCTGAATAACGAAATGCGACGCTGAAGTATGAGGTTCGGGTAGTGATCCCAAGGTTTGTCGCCACAACTTGTATAAGAGCCACGGGGGTGTGATCTGGCCTGTTATTCGACAAGGGGCGAGTCAGCACCGTCAATTGATACCGGACAGTACCGTCCCGGTACTCGTAATGAAATATTGGCAGATGACCCTCTTCCAGCGTACGAATTCGCTGCCGGGCAGGATGTGGCGGGTATCCCAGAAGGAAGATTAATTCTCCGTAACCCGTGTATAAATACCCTTCAGGCGTAATTTCAACACCGAACCGAGGGCCAGGAAGCGCCAGTTGGTCAGTCGGAGCCGAAGGGTAACTAAACGGCTCGCCTTTCTTATCTATTCCGGGATTCACCATCTGTGAAACGGCATGGCCTACGGTCAATAGACTCGCCATTAAACACATGATTGTCACTCTTTTGTTCTCACCAAGAACACACATTATCTTTATCTTTATTCCCCATTCCTTCTGTTTATTTCTGGTTTCCCGAATCACTCTCAACAGCAGAACGTTTCACTCCCAGATAAGACCAAGGCAACAAAATGAGTGATTTTCTCACTTTCGCCTGGCTTCCGTCGCGGATTATGGCCTCAGATCCAGTACAACAATGTCGCCCATTTTGTGGTTCGTCACTCTACCTTGGTCCCCAAAATGCGGAATTCGAAGCGGCCTGAACCGATGGCACAGGCTACCCGACCCTGTCTTAACCCAAGGAACCGAACATGCACTGCCTTGGTGATTGGCTTTCTGCCTTCATAGGTTACGAACTCGTTACTTGTAGGCAGAAGAACGGTCGCTCGGCAGTTCGGGGGGATTGTCACGTTCAGAGAGAAAGCGTTTATGTCCTTGCTCCAGGAACTTACGATCTCACCGTATAAAGATTGATATCTCGCCTCGACAAAAGATAGATCGCCCACTGGCTCTGGCCGAATGATAATATGCTGGAATCCAGGCCGGTCTGGGTCAGGATTGATTCCTGCCAGAGCTTTGTAGAACCAAGCACAGACACTTCCAAACATCGCATGGTTATGGGACCCGTGGCCGTTCCAATTTTCCCACAACGTTGTCGCCCCACGGTCGATCTGCCAGCCGAAACTTGGAAATGTTTTCTGGTTCATCATCGTAAACGCCATGTCTGCTCGATTATGGACAGTCAGCAAGTCCAAGACGAACCGGGTGCCGAAAATCCCGGTGTCAAAGTGGCCGGCGTTCTCGTTCATGATGATCCCGATGAGGCGATCAAATACCGCTTTCTCGTACGAGGGAGAAACCAGCTTAAAGGCCAAAGGAAACACATTTGCCCCTTGCCGCCCTGTCCAATACTGATGGTGGGTTGCATTAAAAAAACGGGCGTTCACCGCTTGCCCCACGTCATCCGCCAGCCGCGAAAAGTAGGCACTTTCTCCAGCCTTTCCTAGCACCCTCGAAATCTGTGCCATGATTTTGGCCACATAGGCGTAGTAGCATGTGTTGACAAACGCCGGGGGAATCTCTAAGGGAGTCGGGGTAGCCCATTCTCCTAGGTTCCAGCTTCCTGGTTCTTCTGTGGCCACAATGCCATTCTGGTCAGTTCTGGTTCTAAGATATTCAATCCAACGCTGCATTCCGGCATAGTGGTCGGCCAAGATGCGGCGATCTGCGTAGTAGAGGTATATCAGCCAAGGAACTACCACATAGCCTGATCCCCACGGTGGCCCGCCCCCTCCGCCCTCGAAAGGCGCGCTGTGAGGCACAAATCCAGTGTGTGAGTTCTGGGCATCGGCCATATCATGAACCCACTTGGTGTAGAACCTGGCCATATCAAAATTGAATATGGCTGTTTCAGCTGCAACTTGGCCCCAATCTCCCGTGTATCCGACGCGTTCGCGGTGAGGACAGTCGCTCGGTACACTGCCATGCATGTTGCTCCTCATGCTCCACAAGCAGTTCTGCAGGATTCGGTTGAACAATTCGCTCGAGCAAGTAAACGTTCCGGCAACTTTAACGTCGCTGTGAACAACCTTAGCTACACAATGCAGATTCCGCAGCGCTTCTTCAGGGGCGCTGATTCTGACCTGCCGGAATCCATGCCAAGTGAAGCGCGGCTCCCAGGTCTCGTCTTCACGCCCGCTAGGCACATAAACATCTGTTTGACCGTAGCTGGGTCCACCGTCTTCAACAAACCGCATGGTTACAGCCGAGCCGCGGGGTCCACGAGCCTTGAGACGGATCCACCCCGCAAGATTCTGGCCGAAATCGAGCTCCAAAACCTCTGAATCGCGGTGTGTCCGGGAGACAGGTTCCAGCGTTTGTATCACCCGGTCCGGAGGTCCGTACTGAGCCGTCAATCGGCCCTTCGGAGCAGGCATAAGACGGGCCGAACTCCAGGCGGAGTCGTCGTAGTCATGCAGTTGCCAACCCGGCATTTCGAGACGGGCGTCATAGTGTTCTCCGGTGAAGATTCCATTGTGGATGATGGGACCGGACGTCCACAGTTTCCAAGAATCATCGCTGACCACGGTCTGGCGGCTTCCATCGGGCAGAGTTGCTTCAATCTGAAGGATAAAGCGAGGCAGACCGTACCACATGTAGCCTTCCGCAAGCCGATCGCGCTGGTTGTACCATCCGTGGCCCAGGATTAGACCCACCGCGTTCCGGCCAGCCTGTAAGCAGGAGGTGACATCGTAGGTGACGTAACAGGTTCTCTGGCTTGTTTTGTCTTCAAACGGATAGGCCAGCCGCCGCAGGTGTCGATGGTCGTAATTGGTTTGATTTGGGGAAAGGACATGATCTCCGACTCTTTCCCCATTGATGCAAAGTTCATAAAATCCGAGACCACACACGTAGGCCCGGGCGCTAATCGGTTTTGCAGCGATTTCAGCAACCCTGCGAAAAAACGCTGCTGGCCCTGTGTCGGTAAGACCCCAGTCATCAAAGTAACCGGCTCCGATCCATTTTGCCTGCCAGTCGGCAGTATCTAATAGTCCCATCTCCCACCAGGAAACTGGACTCCATTCGGAAGCACGATCCCTTCCGTCCCAAATCCTGACTTTCCAGAAATAACGCGTGCGAGAAGAGAGCTTTCGCCCCCGGTATTCCACTTGCGAGCATGCTGAACTTTGCACTTTGCCCGAATCCCAGAGGTCAGCTTGGCCACTATGCAAGTAGGCCAGATCTGCCGCCACCAAGATTTGATACGCGGTTTGTCTGACGGCGCGCCCAGCAGCCTCCAGCCGCCAGCTAAGCCTTGGGCAAAGAGTGTCCACTCCGAGCGGTGTCTCGGCATATTCGCATTTTAGATTCCGAGGTTGTGCCGGTGCAGGCTCGCGAATTGGCCGCCCTTGGGCGTTTTCAGCCAGCATACCGGCCGCAGTTCCCAGAAATTCGCGGCGTGTCAGGTTCGAACGAGTAACCATGCTTTTGGCTCTCCATTTAACGAGGCTCCCAGCAAGCCATGTTCGCCAACAGTCGTTCGGCTACCGGGTCAGAGCCGAGGTGATGGGGAAGGCGCATCGTTGATAAGATCCACGCGCCCAATCCGATGCGAAGAATCCCAATGTCCGTGCCCCACCAAAACGCGTTCTGGTTACATCCCACCACGGTCTCCCCCTCGAATCCCTCGAGCGAGCGGTCCGCAACCACGTTCTGATACTCTCGCCCCATGCAGCATTTCGTCGGAAGGCCGTTAAAAAATGGATGAGATTTCACAAAATGAAAACAGCCCCGGAAGTTTCCGGCAGTTTGGACGAATTGTAAAGGCCTTTCGTTCCGCCTGAGACGATTCAGCACTTCGATCAATCCGTCGTCGTCACCGCCAATGGAACCGAGCAGGAAAATAGCTACTGAGCCTTGTCGACATTCCTCAAGGAGAGCGTCAAAAGCTTGATCGACGGCCACTCGATGTTCGAGGTAGTACCACCGGTTAATTTCGCCGACTAAGATCGAACGGCGGCTCCGAGGAAGGGAAGGTGACCAGCAATCGTAAGGAACGCTTGATCGGGCGAAGAACGGCAGCAGCTGTTGATGAAGATCATAAAGGAGAACCGGATGGGAGGGCCAGCGCACGTCGGCCGGATGAATTGCGAAGATTCGGCGCTGGTTGAAGGCGAGCTGCTCTTGGCCGCGTCTCAGGTTCGCCTGGAAGGTATAGTACCCGCTTCCGCCCTCCAACCTTATGCTTCGCTTGACTGGAGGTGAGATAATGTGTCGCTGCGAGTCGAGCGGCTGATGAATCTCCTCGTAATAAATCCGCTCAGCATGAGGGTTCACGACGGAAATTACAAGTTGTGCCGGACCGTTCAATCCGCTTTCGTTGACCACCGTGCACGAGAGATAAGTCGGTTGCTCTGTCCATGTCGGGCAGGGTAAGGCATTAAGTGCCAAGAAGAGCGGCTGGTTGGTATGTGCCAACCGTGCGCTCGAAAGTTTGCGGTTCCGAAAGATGTCCGTAATGCCGCAAAACCAAGCTGCCATGTCGTGAAACGTTGAAACAGCGTAGCCGCTATTGGCGGGATTGGTGCGCATGGCCTGAATCAAATCAACCAGGCCTTCAGCATGTACTTTTTCCGTCGCCTCACAAAACCCTCTCACGTTTCCGAAGTCAGGCTGCAGATTGTAGCAGCGGAATCCGCATTCCAGGTTTTCAAGCGCATGCTTCCATGCCTCCCCTTCTACACTTGGCTTGCAGGTGCGGATAAACTCGTCAACGGCGACAGGGATATCCGGCAAACCGCCATAGCCGATCTCTCCAACTACCACCGGGGCCTCCTGCTTAAGGGGAGGGAGAAGCTCCCGCCCATTGGGCAAACGGAATGAGTAGTTCGGGGGCCTGCCCATGTCCTGCAAGGCATCATAAGTGGCCGCTTGAACGGGAACTGGAGGATAAAAGTGGAGATCCCGCCACGGACTTTCCCTAATCTCGAAAGGATGAAGCATGTTGAGGCCATGCCCGGAGTTGTCGCAGATCACCCGGGTGGGGTCAAGACGGCGCACCATCTGCATAAGCTGAGCGTAGACCCCTGGATTTAGGACATTCTCATTGGATAGGCCCCAAGCCACCAAGGCGGGATGATTACGATCACGAACTACCAAATCGGCCAACTGGCGACCCAAGAGCTGGATGCCCGGATACTTCAGGCCATGACTCCGATCAAAAACTGCACCCCCCGACTCTTCGTAGAGGAGCAAACCTAACCGGTCAGCCCATTCCAACAAGTCGGGATGTCCAATCTGCCGGTGCAGGTGCATCATATTCAATCCCGACTTCAGCGCCGCTTCCACTTCTCCGCGTGCAAATTCCCCGGTGGGAGGATAGCCTACCGTGACGGGATAGTATTGATGATTAATGGCTGATTTAATGAGGAGCCGGCGCCCATTCAGATAAAAATACCGGCCTTTGACGGTAAATTCACGCATTCCAAAACTTACTTGATAGGCGTCCTGGAAAAGCGGCTTCCTCCCCTCAAGGCGGACATGCAATTGATAGCGCTCAGGCCGGGCGGGCTCCCAGAGCACCACCGGGTTCAAGCGGAGATCCAAGACCACCCAGAGTCTGCGCTGCGCAGGAGCTTCAATTTCTCGCATGGCTCGCCCCGCCACCTTTCCAGAGGAGGACTCCAGTTGCGCTTCAACGTGGAGACGCAGAGGCTGGGCTCTGTTGGTATGGTTCCGGACGCGCAAGTGCGCCCGAGCCACCTGTTTTTCAAGCACGGGCTCGACAAAAATATCATCGATGAAAACCAGACTGGTAACCTGGAGGGTTACGTCTTGCCAAATTCCTCCAAAATTATGGGATTGGGGGATTTGAACATTCTCAAAGAACAACTTGTCCCAGTTGCCAGCCTCGCCCCCACCGGGATTCACCACGTGCACAGCCAGCGAATAGCTCTTTCCCGGCTGGACCCAGGAGGTAAGGTCAGCTTCGAAGGGAGTAAAGCCCCCCAGATAGATGGCGATACGCCGACCCTCAAGAAAAACCTCAGCGCCGTATCGTACTGCGTTAAAGATGAGCCTGAACGCCCGCGGGCCTTCCTCCTTAGGAATCGTAAGATCCTTCCAATACCAGGCTTCTCCCGTTGTGTTTGGATGGAATTCTTCCCAAGTTGCCGGAACTGGAAAAGCAATCGCCTCCGACTCCATTTCCCTCCTCATTGCCTCCCAAGGTATGGAGACCGGGCGAGGGGTGGGTGCGAGAAAATCCTTGATCCAATCTTTCTTTTGCCAGCGCCCTGAACGGTCGAAATAGAGCATCCATTGACCATTTAGAATCACCTGATGTCTTGACGGAGCCTTGGAGGAGCCAGTCCGCGAACTCGCCACCATGCCTGCACTCCATGCTGATTGAAAGAATTCTCGCCTGGAGATTCCGCGAGGCAGTGACGGCCGGTTTGCGGACTTCATCCTTTTACACTCGAAGGAAGATATTGGACCGGTAGAGGTACCAAAGAAACAACCACTCGACGACAATCACGCTCAAGTCCCAAGCCACCGGGGTCCAGGCGCCCAGATGATAGATAAACCCGTGAACGAAGATGCGGGCGACGCACCCGAAATTGAACTGGTTGTGGAGTACATAGATAGTGATCGCGTTCATGCCGATCACTTTAAAGAAAAAGGCCCAGCGCTGGCAGCCACGCACGTCGATGAGCCAATAAAACAAAGCCAGCAGGAGTAAACTCCAGCCGGCGGCGTAGAGAACATACGAGCTGGTCCAAATATTTTTAATGATCGGAAACCAGTGGCCCCAAAGCAGACCTGTAAGCAAGCTGACGATTCCTGCCCCTGCCAGCGCTGCCGCTTTGCGTTTTGGTGGCATCGCGGAGCGCAGCCCATGCCCCGCCAGAACGCCAAGGAGCGTGGTGGCCACTGCAGGAATTGTGGAAAGGATGCCTTCGTTATCGCCATACGGATAGCAGCAATAGGGTTGAGGTAGCAAATGCCGATCGATGTAACCAGCAAGGTTGCCCTCGGGCGTGAGGATTCCTGCCCCGATGCCCGGAACGGGAATCAGCTTCATCAACCCCCAATAACTGAACAGAATGATGGCGGTCACAGAGATCTGTCCCCGGACAGTCGTGTTCATTACCACCAACGCGGCTACAAAGTAACAAATGGCGATCCTTTGCAGAACCCCGGCAATCCTCAAATTGTGCAAGTTGAAATCCAATAGACCGTTGTAAATAAGGCCCAGGAAGAAAAGGAGAATTGTTCGACGGATGATCCGGCGATAGAGCCGACCTCGGTCCGCACCCTCAAGCCGATGACGGCTGAGCGAGAACGGCAAAACTAAGCCCACGACGAAAAGAAAGAGGGGAAAAATCAGATCATAGAAATGAAATCCTTGCCAGGGAACATGTTCAAACTGACGCGCCAAAAATGCGGTCCAAGGATTGGGCATTGCCTGATGCAGTGCATGCACCAAGTGGTCTCCACCGACAATCCAGATCATATCGAACCCACGCAGGGCGTCGATTGAAGCAACCCGGCTCATCTTGGAAGGTTTATTGGTAATTAAATCTGACATAAAGTTTCTTTCAAATTTCTGAGCTATTCCCTTCGGATGCCCGGAGATTTTCCTTCACCAACGGTGGGAGACTCCTCACAAGCTTGTTCTCTGTGGTGCAGAGCCAGTCATTCTCCCCGCTGCATTCCAGCCCTGAATCACGAAGTAGGGGGTCTGTTTCATGAAATCTGGAAACTGAGTACTATTGCCGTCCACATCAGTTGCTTCGAAGTAATAAAGAATCCCCTCCGGTGTCAGAGGTACCTTGGCATGGAACTTATCGCCGCGGGCTTGGGTCATCTCCAGGCTTAGCCAATCATAATAGGAAGGCATCCGCTTGTAGTGCAGCCGCACACACTCAATGCGAGCCTTCGCCCGCACCGTCGCCATCAGGAGAGCATTCGGTTCTCGAAGCGGCTGTGAGGGAGGCACATGGGCAATGAACGGGCCGGCTTCGTTCTCGTTGACCCAAACCACGTACGGAGGTCGCTTCACCAACGTGCTGATAAAAAGCTCTCGGCCAATACCTACTTCGAAAAAGTAGTACAGTCTTCCAGGCTCAATGTCTTTAGCCGGAATTTCCCCCACCCAAGTGCGGGCAAACTCGTTTTCAAGCCGCAGTGGAATCATCCGCCCGTATCCTTGGCCCGGCGAGTTTGAGTAGAAGACATAAATCTGGGCACCGGGGACGGAGGCTGGGAGAGTCGCTGTGATCCGAAAAGGCTTCCCCGGTCTTATTTTCAGAGGCGGAACGTGGCCTACAATCACTTCCATTGCAGTACGTTCCGCCGGTTTCCGGAACTCAGCCTCCAAGCGGTTTAGCGCTTCCAAATCCGCCCCGATGCCTTCTTGCTCTTGCCTCCATGTAAATTTCGGTACGCCCATGCGAATGTAATCAGGGACGTACCCAAAATGCTGTTCGGTGATCATGCATAATTGCTCCCAATGCCAGGCGGCTTCGTTCAGATGGCGATAAGCCGAGTCGAGCTCAGGGTGATGGCCAGTTTTCCGATAGAACTCGAGATGGGTAGCCGAGCGAATGCGGTGCGAATAATAACGGCCCAAATGGGCTACGGCACGGATATCCATCTTTATACACTGTAAATTGCGAGGGTTGCAGGAATTGAACCGCGTCGCACGCTCTGCGGCCTCCAAGCTCTTTCTGGCCGCCACATCCAAGTAGTCGGCTGCGGACTCGGGCGTCATCTTTCCACACACTCGCCCTTCCAGACGCAGACTCGCGTAGCTCGCCGGATCGATCATCGCCGTTCTGTCCAGCGCTCCGACGCTCAGGAAATCGCAGTTGCCTCCAGCCGCTGGTACAACCCGGCTGCCATCCCAGAAGCGACCGCGTGCCCCAAGCGCATGATCCCCATTTTCAAGTTCAGGGGCGAAATCCTGGTGGTCTAGCCCGACATTATGATAGGCGTAAATGAATGGTACGATCCGACTGGCTTCTGTGAGAGCCTCAAAAACAAGTGGTCCGGCCTCATCACCCAGCCGACGGGCGAATTCATCCACAAAAACCTGGTCAGCCACGTCGGGATCGTACGCTGTACGGCCCCACACTAGGTGCCAAGGCCACTCGCGCTGATACATCCAGCGGTAAAAACCATGATCCGTGTCAGGGTTATTGTGGAGATAATCTGCAGCCGGATTATAAGCGTCCATGGGTTCCATGGAGAATCCCACGCCATCTCCAAACTTACAGCTTCGCACGGCGCGCCGGGCAAATTCTGGCCAAGCCCATGTAAAAATACGGTGGGTTCCGTGGGCGCGAATCTGCCAAATGATGGAATAATCTTTTGGATAGTCCGTATAGGATTCATAGGAGCCGCTGGGAGCATAGAAGCGCCCGCCTAACACAGCCTGATATGGCAAACCCAAATGCTCGGCGTTATACTTTATTTCCAAAAATACATGGTGGTTTGTCCATTGAGGCAACGTCCGAAGTTTTGCAGGATCCGCCAGCCAAGTGCGCGTATACACATTGAGCGATGAAGGGAACTGGCTCAAGGCAGCCAGGAAGGTCTTCTGGTAGAAGTCTTCTCCCCTCCCGGACTCTCCAATGCGAAACCCAAACATCCATAAGCCCTGGGCTTGTTCAAGGAAACTCGTCACTGCACGGCGGGTATAATCTTCAACCCGAGATCCGGTCAGGAAGGCTTGTGCAACTGGCGTCCATCGCTGATCGGTACCAAAGCGCCTTGTCTTCCAAGGTCCGAGGGTAGGTGAAACCTCATAATTCATGAACCCCACTTTAACGCCTCGCGCGCCAGCCCAGCGGATTAGCTTCTGCAACTGGGCCATGTTCAGAGCGGCTTGTTTGGCCCCCACGCCCACTTCGGGGAACTCCGGGAGGTAAACGAAATAAGAAAACGCGTTCGGAAAGGAAAGCGTCACCGCATCGCAAAGTCCGTGAATGTCAAGAAAGTTGTACCGGTTGCGTGCCATCATGTCGAAGTATCCCCGCCAATAGTCCTCCGACCAGAAGGCACCCCTGGGAAACTCCATGTCCTGTGTGGTCAAAAACATGTTGATACCCCGAACCTGTAGAAAGGGAGTCTTACGCACAGGCCGGACCCTTAAAAAAGGTTCAGATCGAGAAGCATGGGAAAGTTGCTCAGATAGCTCCAAGCATCCATACATCAGCCCTGTCCTGTCGCTTCCTTCAACTATCACCAGTCGTGAGGACACTGGCTGCAAAAAGAAGGATTCGGGAACCTCCGGACAAGACGGCGAAAAACGCGGCCTGCCAGCTTGCCGCGATGCATCCGCCCTTTCCTGCAACTGAATCTGCAGATCTGCAACACCTGGAGAATCCGTGATCCGGGCAGTCAAACCGATTTGCTCGAACCGACGACAGATTTCCTCCGCCCCGAACAGAACCGGTCCGGCAGCTTGAGGTAGCACCACAATTGACGCTGTACCGTGGGTACCGGAGTCGGGCCAGACCAGCCCTGGTGATCTTTGTCCTAGCCCGGCAAGCCCCCATCCCAGCGCGCCGTGAAGTATTTCCCTGCGAGTCATCGGGTGGCAGTCAATGGATGCAAAGAACTGCCGAGTGAAGGAAACTCGGTGCTCGGGCATCCTAGGTTTGAGGCGAAGACTTGGTTTTGAACCTCTGGCATATTAGGCCGAAATGCAGTCGAGAGCCCCGCAAAGAATCCATCGCACCGCTGGCCCGCCGCTGGTCCAGGGCCTGATTGCCCTGCTTCGATCAAACGGATCAAACCCTCCATTACGGCACCTGCAGCATCTGGCCCGGCAGAGTTGATTTCCCCGTACCAGCGCTTATTCCGGCCTTGCAGCCAGGGCGGCTGGTTATCCCATTCGGCTTTCGGGATCAGGTATCCTAGTTCGTCGTTGCCCAGACCCAAAATAAATTGATACCGAGTCTTCAGGTGTGGGCGCAGGATCGGCTCGAAAGGTGCGTTTGGGTAGTCGGCTCCGAAATAACGGGTGATTCCCCCATTGACCAACTCGGGGTAAATCTCTCCCGGAATCGTTACGATTTCCATCGTTGGACGGCCCTGGCTGAGGAGCTGAAGATAATCCACCTCGCTCTGGGCGTCCCGTCCGGTGGGATAATGAACTGGCCCGAAGCCAGGAACGGTCCTTTCAACAAAAGAGGGGTCTCTGCGCCCGGCCGTATATAGCACGTCACGACCTTGAAAGATTCCTAGCGCCTGAGCCAGCCGGAAGCGTGGGTTCTCGACGGGAACAAAAATTGTCTTACGGCGGATTATCCAAGAGCTAGGCTGCACTGCCTCTCCATTCCGGAGGGCGCGCTCGGCGAGTTGTCCAACCATGTTCCCAATCAGCTCTGCTTTCCGCCATCCAGAAGCTAGCTCCCCCGTTTTAGGATCCTGAATTGCCACTCCGGTGGTTGAAAGCAGGCCGCCAATGGAGCCGCTGAAGAAAACCGCCACTCCACCAAGGCGGCGTTCGAGATAGCGGCAAACCCAGTGAGGGTAGTCGGCCGTAATCCATGTGTTTTCACTCCCCAAGGTCTCCGGATGGTCACTCCAGTTGACTAGCGTGGCTATCACCTTACCGGTAGCCCGTGATTGGGCCTCGAGGGCAAAAAGGTAGGGGTCTTTTACGTAGGGAGGGCGGCTGTCAGACTGAAGCAAGCTCAGGGCAGGGCAGTCACTGCGACCGAGCACCAAACGCGCAGGTTGAAGCTCGCGGGCAGCACGCACTGCTGTCTGGGCAATCTGACCATCGAGCCAATTCATGTACTTCGGATCCATCCCCGAGCGCCCTGGCGTCGGTCCCCACAGACCAATGGTATCCGGCCCCTCGTGGTTGTGGGTTGAAGCCACAATCAGATGCGTAATTTGTGGGGCCGATCCTTGGACCGCCCTCCGAACTCTCCTAACATCGTCATAGGAGAGGCCAACTAGGTCGACAGAGCATAGTTCCACCGTGCGGTCGCCAGCGCGAAGTGCCAGGCAGCGCACATGGAGATTATCATGCACGCCCCTCGCGACCCGGTTGTTATCAAAGCCAGCCATGTAGACGGTCGCGTTTCGGACTTCCGGAGTGATCACAGCGGAAGAGGCGGCGGCTAGGAACGGTTTACCCGTTACCCGAGCTTCAGCACTTAACCCGCAACCCAAAAGAGCGACGCACAGGGCAGCACAATGGAATGCTTTGACTGCTCGCAAATAATGTTCGGCACTCGGAAGCGCCCGAGGAATCCGGCAATCAAAGAAGGCCATGGTAGCGTCCCATCCAGTAGGGAAGCAGGAAAAAGGCGCCATCGTCCTCGGTACTTCCTCCATCGCCTCCATCAAGAAGAAATAGGTTGTCATTCCACTTTGTCACCCATCTTTCATTCGGCGGAATCACCAAAAGCGCCTGCGCTCGTCCGTCACGGTCTGGGAAAGGGCTGCAAAGGAGATCTTGGCGCTGGGAATTTTTGACGGTCCAGCAGATGGTTTCCATTGGAATCCGCTCCAGTACCTCTCTGGTTTCGGCAACGACGGCATCCCTTAAGTGAGATTCCACATGGGGCTGGCAAGCCAAGTAAATCATGTTCCAAAGGGGGTTTTGTTCAGCACGCGTCCATTGCCACAGTACATCAAGCAACAGGCGATACTTTTCAATCAGTCTCGGCTCCGTCTCCAGCTGAAGCAAAGGATATAGGGCCAAAAAGGTAAGCTCCTCGTCCGAGTAATTGGTCAGTGGGCGCGAAGGCAGCTCTTGGAGCCCACCCAAAGCGTAAGCTACGTAATTCATATCATAGGCAACATGCTCATAGGCGTGTTGGAAACGCTCGGCGCCCGTCACGTGATGGGCGACCTTGAGGTGCGAGAGCAGTTCTAGAGCTAGCCCTGGTCGTTCTTTCCGACCCTCGCGAGTTTGGAAATATTCTGGCGAATAATCACTCCATTGGGGCACCCGACCGCTGGGTCCGACCAGTTTGAATCCGTGATCAAGCAAATGGGCGGCGATGCTCTGCGCCGTCGCAGCAACCTGCCGCCGATCTCGGGGATCTGTCAAAAGCTGATAAGCAACGTAGTAGCCAAAGAAGTGTCCCACAAGCTCGTCGTTGGTAGTCCCGCCCTTCCATTGCCATTCGCCATCTGCCGTCCAGTGCCATTCTTCGTCCGGAGTCCGATAATCCCCTTTGCGAACATAAGCTTTGGCTGGGAAGCCAGGTATTCCCGTGATCGTTACTAGGCGTGTCAAGGCTTCGAGGGAAGTCCTTGCAAAGGCAAGAGCCTGGGGCGAGGCTGTAACTGCATACCGGAAACACTCGGCAGCCACGTAGAGCGCCGTCCATAACCCGTCATTGTCGCTCGGGGCAGGGCGGTTGGAGCTGACATCGCCGGGCCGAAGCAACTGAGAATCAGCAATGAGCCCGTACCGGCTATGACGCTTCTGAAGCCGCTCAACAAAGATGGCGCTCTTCGCCGTCAGCGTGTACGACCGAAAAGTGATGCGGGCGATTCCGGCAGGCGTTTGCACCCAGGCGCCATTTGGTTCGGCCAACACTGCGGTGACCCGGTTATCAGGGAGGTAGCGCTTCCCCCAAAAGTAGAACCATCGCTGGGAAGGGGGAGCATCAGGATTAAGACACGCCAAGCCTTCGCTCGCGCCGATCCAGACTCGGCCGTCAGGGCCAGCGGCGAGGCACGTCACTCCCGAAACCGGCAGTCCCTCTGCCCCACGCCACATCCGGTAATTGCCCGAAGCATCTTCTTCCCTCAGCCCTTCCCCGGTCCAACGCCAGTTTCGCCCTTGGGAATCGCGAACTTCGCGGTGGGTGCCCTGGGCGAGTCCGTGGCGTACCTTGGCCGGAAGCTTTTCCTCCGCGGGGCTGTATTGCTCAGAGAAAAGTTGCAAATAAGGATGCTCGGCCCGCGGCGTCCAAATTGCGGCCGTCGTGCCATGGCTACGGTGCGGAGCCAGCGCTGCTGGAATCAAACCGCTCATTAGTTGGAGGAATCCTCGACGCCTAAGCCATGGCGGCCGCCGCAGTAACTCGGCAGACAGGTGAGAAGTGATCATGCTCTTCATCGCGTCACGAAACCTTGTCTCCCGCGGTTGTTATAGAGTTTTCAGGCCGGAGTTTGCAGATGACTTAGACGTTTTCGGCCTCGTGGAACCGCTCCAATGCAGTCCGAGCCAACTCGAGAACGCGCGGCGGATTTGGTTGCTCCTCCACCAGGGGGAAGCCTTCGCGCACCCACTTCTGCTCGATAGAATCATAGCGAGCCTCCAGCCGCACTTGCCCGGGTTGAAACTCCAGGTAGCGTTGCCGGTTGTCCATTTGCCGCTGTAGCTCCTCGATAAACGCCGCAATGCGCGGCCGGTAGTAGTACCGCACCATCTCATAGGTGTCTCTGCACGCGTAGTCCCGCAAACCGCTGACTCCCGCCCATAACGTCAGAACATCGGCAACCCGGTGGCCGACGTCGGCTGGTGCTCCCGGCAGGCGGCGGGCTTTGAGAATCGAAGGGGTCAGCCAGTAATAATCGTCTTGCCGCAGCAAGTCCTCGATAGCTTCGATGAGCTGCCCAACCTGTGCAGATTCCCGGGCGAAGGCTGCACGGTCCTCGCGCCGAAATGCCATAATCAGGGCCATGACATGAGCATTGAACAATTGCGCCAAATACTGGCGCATCATGTCATTGAGATCGTGCAGATAAAGAGGATTATTCCGCTGATCATCACCTGCCTTGAGCGCGTACTGAACAGCACGGCGCAGATGGGGAATGAATGCCGTGCCTTCGCAAAGATTGGCATTGAGATGTGATCCTAGCCGATGCCAATAGAGGGGCCGCGCAAATTCATCGCTCCCGTAAACGCTGGCGAGCAGTTCTTCCAAGGCTCGGCTCAGTGCCGGCGCCGCATCCGGACCATACCGCCTTTCCGCATAAGCCCGCAGATAAGATCCCAGCTCCACTTCCCGGGGGTTCCAGCCCAGCTTGCAAGCAAATTGGTAGTAAAAATAGTTGTGCCCGCTCACCTCGTTGGTCAGCGCGAAACCCACGCAGCGGGCCGCACTGGGGTCCGCTGCGACCGTTCGGAGCTGGCGCTGCAAAAGGGGCATATTCCCATGAAGGTGCATTTCGCCGCCAAAGGCGTGCAGCACACCAAATTGCCAAGGTGCGCCAAAGAAATAATTCGTTTCCTTATGGAGCGGGCACTGCTCGGCATAAAAATCAAGCACGCGAACGCGTTCGGATGGCAACTGCTCAATACATTGGCGAACGAGATCAATGGGCCAATCCTTGCCGAGAAAGGTCCAGCCTGGAAGAATCCCAATCGCCTTCGGATCCACCGTCTCGATGACCTCGAAGTTCGCTTTGGGAAGGCCTAATGCGAAGCGTTGTTCCTCCTCCCGGGATTCAGCCATTTGCAATTCGCCAAGGTTGGCAAGGCCGTAAAGATGGTCTGTCCCGAAACGTGTAAGATAGGCTTCCAAAAAGGCGCGCCCCACGCGGTGGTAGGTCTCCCCCGAGGGATCGAGGTAGCGCAGGGGGGCCGAAGAACTCCAGGAGCTTTTAAGTGTCTTCACCTTTGGAAAGATCCTTGGGAATGCCTCCGGAACCAAGCCAGCGACCTCGGGAACCACTGTGCGCATTCCGCGCGACCGGGCATACTTAAGAATCCTTGCGTGTAGCTCCGCTCGGCCTTCTCGCCATGTTTCAGATGAGGGAGGAGGATTCTGAGGCGCGGAAGCATAAGCCCCCGAAAGGTCGTAGGGTACACCCGCCCACTCCGAGTCTGAGATTGGAACCTCAAATTTTTTCCAAACCTCCTCCCAGACCGCGTTGGCCCCCGGGCTGTAGTTTGTCAGGCCGACAATATTCAGCCGACTTTTGACCATCCAGTCCAAATAATGCTTCCACTCGTCCCAGTCCCACCACGGGACGGTGTAGAACCAATTGCAGCCGTTGAAAAACACCCTTTCTTTAAAGCGGGGCTCGGCCGTGACTTCCGCTCCCGAAACGGGCAGCGTAGCGCGCTGGGGCACGTGGTCTCCGTCCCAGAAGTAACCCACTCCGCAGAATTGCTCCAGATAATGGTACACGGCATAGAGCGTCGCGATCCCACTCCCGCCGAGCAGCACCAGCGCTTGGCCCGTTCCCAGGTTCAGTGAACGGACCTGGTAAGCCTCGTGATCCCGGTGCGCCGGATCCTCGAGCACACCGCGGCTCAGAAGGAGCTTGGTCTGCAAAGTCCTCCCCACAAGGAATAAGACCCGGCCTCCCGGATGTACCGGCGACTTCGCCTCATCAACGATGTCGGGTAGCGCGCCCGTTAACCGTTGCATGAAATGCGCCAGCTCGTCAGCCGCTGCCTCTTCCGCAGGGAAGCTCGAGCGGTAAACAATGACAAGTTGCTCCGGGCGTACTTCTCTGGCCACAGTCTCGGCTTCTGGAGAGTGCTTCCCCTGAGCACCGCCTGAACGTGCTGTCACCCAGGCCGAAGCTGCCAAACTTTTCAATAAGCTTCGTCGATTCATGGAATTGATTTTAGAGGCGTAGGTTCACGGGTCGACAGAAGACCGCAAGTCCACTGTCGAGAATCTGGCTATTTCCAGACCGCTTCTGGCTCAAGTACAATTGTCGACCCGAAGTCAGAATGTCAACTCGAGTGCGAGTTGCATGCTCCGAGGCTGGTTGCCCTGAGAGAAAATCTGGCCGAAACCGGGGTTGGTCGGGTCGTTCACCGGTGCTCCCCACATCACATGATTGAATGCATTGAAGACCTCCCAGCGAAATTGAAGCTGGGCATTCTCGTGAATCACGGTGTTCTTGATCAGGGCCATATCCCAGTTGTTCACCGCATCATAGCGCAGACCCGGGATGAGCCAGGGTGCCGTTCGTAGGTTGAGCTGTTGCTGTGGAGTGAAGGCGGCGGTGTTAAACCACTTGAAACGGCTGCGCTGTGAGGCGGGCAGGGCTGGATTCTGACCATTCCAGACGATAGGAGCATCCATCATAATAGGTGTTCCGCTTTGGAAGATTTCATTGAGGCTGTATTGCCAGCCTCCGATAATCTTGCCGAGTGGTCCTTGCATCGACCCGAAGCGTCTTCCTGGCCCAAACGGAAGCTCATAAACCGCACCAACAGCAATCTTCTGGGGTGCGTCGTAAAGACCCAGCTCCTTCGTGGGTCCCGCATCCTCAGGATTCAGAAAGAAATAACGGTCTAGCGTTTTTTGAAAGGTGTAGCTCCCCAGGACCGAAAGCCCATGCGAGGCCCGCTTGGTAAGAGTCATTTGGAAGGAGTGATAGTAGGACATCCCAGCCGTGTCAAAGTACTCTCCCAAGTTCTCAGGGCCGAATTGTGGGTATCGGACCAGTAAATTAAAAAGCGGAATGTTCGGGCTGGCGAGTGCCGTGCCAGCCAGTAAATTGCTGTCAATCCCAAAGAACGGATTGGGGACACTTTCAAAAAGGTTGTTGCCTAAACTGCCGTACTGGGTCGGTAAGTAAGCAAGTTGCAACCTCTGTGAGTGTTGCTTGCTACTCGAAAAATCGATGAAGGCCGAGCCGCCTCCTTCCAAGGGAAGGTGAAACGTTGTCTCACCCACGTAGTTGGCCTCGAGTGTTGTCGTCGGAGTCAGCTCGCGCTGGAACCCGAAACTCCAGCGAGTGTTTTCTTCAGGTTCTGTATAGGGATCGTTAAAGTTCTCACCCACACCCACACCGGTTAGCATGCCTAGGTTGTCCGCTGGCGGAATCAAACCGTTGGGAATGGGATTTGTATACAAGACGTTCGGCGTGACGCCGTCTATCGTCGATAAAATAGGTGTCGTACTCTGAAAGCCGTTGCTCTGGCTGTTGTTGTAGAACCACATCGTGCGAAACATTCCGAACCCCCCCCGCAGCACGGTCTTGTTGTCCAGCCGATAAGCAAACCCCACCCGTGGCTCCAGATTGCCCCACACAGGCGCCGCCCAGCGCCGGTGCGAAGGAGACGCATTGATCGTCCCTCCAAATAGGTTGAACTGGCTGGGTGGAAGCACTGCGCAGGCCGGCGAAGGCGGCGTGGCCGCACATTCGGCCGCATACGCCGGCTGCACTTGGAATTGGAGGGGGTTGTACTGGTCGAACAGGAAATCAACCTGCTGGCGATTGTAACGCTCCGCTCCTGGCAACCAGGCATCCCAGCGCAAGCCTAGATTTACCGATAGCTTTGGAGTGACACGATAGTCGTCCTGGAAATACGCCCCATACATGGGGGAGGATACCGCCGTGGCAAGCGGTGAAGTAATGCTGTCTGGGTTAAACATCGATTCGGTCCCGAGTAAAAAGCTTGCCAAGCCATAACCGATATTGGCACCACTCGTCGTTGGTACCGGACCCTGAGTGAAGGATCGGTCGAAGGTGAAGCCTACCGCATAATCGTAAAACCCGTCCTCGTTTCGATTCAGCACGTACTGAAAGCCCCACTTCAAGTTGTGTTTGCCTTGCGAACGCCGAAAGTCTATGTTTCCACTCCAATCATCATCATGCAGGATGTCGGGCTGCCCGTTGCCGATGCTTCCGAAATCCTGAATGCTCATCGAAGGGAAGTAATTGGTGAATGCGGCAAGATTTGAAGCAAAGCCCAAACTGGCCAGATCCACTGTAGGGTCGATGAAGTCATTGAAGTGGCGATTGTAGCCGATGCTGATCTCCATCACGGTCTGCGGATTGAGCGTGGACGTCCAATCAAGCGCTGTACTCAGCGCCCCGTAATTGAAATGGTCCGGCGCAATCAAAAATGTTCCCGGCAAAAAATCGAACTTCTCCCACGAGGTGCGCCCATAGAGCCGGTTTTTGGAGCTGAGGTTGTAGTCCACACGGGCATTCCAGAGATTCTGGGGCAGATTATTGTGAACTTCCTTCTCATAATTGCCTACCCCTGGAATGCTACTGGCCAGGTTGGGTTGGGGAAGCAGGGCCATAATCTTGGCACTCGCCGGATCGATCAACGAACTTGGGATAGTGTTGTTCGGGAATTGATTGCGCGTGCAGGTGGCGGGATTCGGACAGGGCGTGAAAGGATTGAAGATCTGAATCTGCTCACCTGCTGAGTCGATCGTTCCATTAAAATCACCCTGCCGCTGGGCTGGTGTGGGCACGCCCCCCACTTGGGTTGAGCCGCTGGGTTGGCGGATACCCTCATAGTTGAAAAAGAAAAATGCCTTGTCCCTGCCGTTAAAGCGAGGCAGTAGGATCGGGCCTCCAATCGAGCCCCCAAACTGGTTATAATGCAGTGCTGGCACCGGGGCCCCTGCAAGATTGGAAAAGAAATTGTTGGCATTAAAAATATTATTTTGTACGAAGTCAAACAGATTTCCGTGAAACTGATTGGTGCCGCTCTTAGTCACCGCGACAATGGTTGTCGCTCCCACGCCGTTTTGCGCATCATAAGCGTTGGGCACCACGGCTAATTCCTGAACTTGATCCACGTTAGGCACAAAGCCAATCTGCTCATTGTGGTTATTCTGCGTGCTGTCCAGCATGAACGCATTCTGCCGCGTGTTGCTCCCCCCTATAGAGACATAAGAGGACTGGAAAGTTCCGAGTCCCTGCGCGACGCCATTGGACTGGAAAACATTCATATCTCCAAATTGCGCTCCGAGGATCCAGTTCACCCCCGGCACCAGGAACTCGAGCATCATCGGGTTCCGGCCTCCGAGCGGCAAATTCTGGATCAGCACATTGCTGACCACGGTTCCCACACTTCCTGAGACGGTATTGAGGATGGGCGCGGCTCCTGTCACCGTTACAGTCTGCTTGGTGTTTCCCACCTTCAGGGCAACATCTACCGTCGTGGTTTGGCCCACCTGAACTGGAACGTTTTCCTGGACTGCTGTCTGGAAACCGGCGGCCGTAACCTGAACCCGATACATTCCCGGTGGGACAGTGCGGAAGAGGGCCTGTCCGCCTTGGCCGGACTTGATCGAGCTTTCGGCCACACCCGTTTGGCTGTTTGTTAAAGTGACTGTGGCATTTGGAACGAACGCTCCAGTCGGGTCCTTCACGGTAACCTGTACATTTCCGCCTGGTATGAATTGGGCGAACAGGCAGACGGCAAGCATTTCAAACACTATTGCTGCCGCTCCGCCTACTGTTATTTTGCGAACCATGGCTTCCTCCTGGTTTTAAAATCCAGCCCAAGGTGGGCAAAACCTACCCTCATGCTTCCAGTATCTTTTAACACATGTTGTCATCAATTGTCGACATAGTGTAATCTGAGTATGTTCAAGTGCACGTCGTCTGTCAAGCGAAAATTATTAGCCCGGCCGAACGCCGCTTGCAGAACCCGGAAGAAGCTTGGCGCGTCCGGTATAGCTTGATTTAATGATAGCTTGGCACTTAAATAGAGCCAAAGACCTGAAGTGTAGCCACAAAAGCGGGAAACATGCTGGATGATATTTCACCTGGGCGGAAACAGAATGAAAACTGAAAGCATAGCGGGAGAAAACAACTCGCGTTCGGCACGAGAAAGGGCCTATCTGCATCTTCATCAGAGGATCACGTCGGGACAAATTGCTGCCGGTACTGCCATCTCTGAGCTCACGCTCGCAAAGGAACTCGGCATCAGCCGCACGCCGATCCGCGAGGCCCTTACCCAGCTTGCGGCCGAAGGCCTGGTCGAACAAGCACCCAATCGCCGAGCTGTAGTCGTGAAGCTGACGCGGCAGGATATCATTGACCTTTATGAGCTGCGAGAAGCTCTTGAAACGTATGCGGTTGGCAAAGCAGCGTCTCACCCTCTCAGGCCGCTTGATCTGGCAAAATTAACCTCGCTGAATGACTCGATTCGGTCCTTTAAGGATGACCTCATTAAAACAGGCCAGCCTTCCCTTGATCGCGCAGGGATGGCTCGATTTGTAGCCTATGATCTGGGCTTTCATACCTTGCTGATTCGGCTGGCCGCCAACGGCCGCATCCTAAAGCTGGTTAACGACACACGCCTGCTCATCAGAATCTTCGCTATGCGGCGAGAGGGTCACGATGCTGTCTTGCTGGAAAAGATTTATCAAGAACATGCCGGAATATTACAAGCTGTGGTCGAGCAGGACTCGCAGCGAGCCTCCCGCTTGATCTCCGAGCACATTCAAAGCAGTCTGCGCGAACGGCTGGAGCTTTACGACCGGTGGGAAATTGAAGCTTCACTCCGCAACCATGTCCCCTTCTTCTTTGACGTCATGCCCCCGTCTGATTCCTGACCGCTATCCATAATCCTCCGCTCGCATGCGAACGTGCCGAGACCTCAACCACGTACGGACTCCCCTGAATTACTCCACGGATTCAATCCGAAGTAGCTAACGAGTTCCTAGCTGTGCCAGAGTCTCCGATCGAAGCAGCGGCTAGGGCAGCTTCGTTCTTCCTGAATCGATTCGGGATCTCTGGGACCTCACTCGCTACCGGGCGATTCTGAGCCAGGAGGCGACCGACATGGCCAATCGCATTCAGAAGGGTCTGGAAGATGCCAATGTCAAACTGCGGTCGGTGGCTTCGGATGTGCTTGGAGTATCAGGACACGCAATGCTGGAGGCGATCGTCGAAGGCGAACAGTACCCCTTTCGTCTGGCGGAGATGGCCCGTCACCGACTGCGGAGGAAGATTCCGGAGTTGGGGGTCGCTCTCGAAGGCCTTACTCCAGACCACCATCGCTTTCCCCTTCGCCAACTACTCGACCACCTGGAGTTTCTGGAAGGCAAGATCAGCGAAGTCGAGCACGAGATTGAGCAACGCATGAAGCCTTTTGAAAAGGCCGTCGTCACCCTATGGGTCACCTCCCCGGAGTGGATGTGGTGACGGCCTGGAGTTTGATCGCGGAGACCGGAGCGCGGATGGAGCAATTTCCTTCCGCCCAGCACTTGGCCTCCTGGGGGGTTATGTCCTGGGTACAACGAGAGTGCGGGAAAAAGGAAGAGCAGAGCACACGGAAGAGCAGCCTGTGGTTGCGCCGCGCGCTCAGTCAAGCAGCTTGGGCAGCACTCGTTTCAGATATTTTGAGACCGCGCCTTGAGAGATCGAACCACGGCGGGCGATCTGGTCTTGGCTCAGACCTAACTCCAACCGGAGCCGTAGCAGTTCTTTTAATTTTCGCATGGACAACTCTTGGGTCGGCAATGTCGATTCCTCCTTGCTTCCAGAGGAACCTCACTGCCCGTGTTGTTGTCCAGCGTTGCTTGCCTGAACCCGGTCGGCTGGGGTGAATTCTGACGGCTCTCCCGGCACGCCCCTCGAGAACCGACCCACCTCAAACCGGAAAGGCTATTGCTCACCCCGGAATGATTGTTACGATCCCCGTAATCGTCATCACGATCCCCCCGGAATCCGCAGCTGCGCCCATCTTCCTCCGCCGGAGGAACACTGATCACACTTTTTGGAGACAAACCTAAAATCTGATTGTGCGACGAGGCCGATTAGATAGCCATCAACCCACCGTCGACTGCGTAGAATCCGCCAACACAATAGTCCGCGTCCTGTGTGGCGAGGAAGACGGCCAAGCCCGATACATCGTCAGCCGTCCCGAGCCGCCCACAAGGCGCCATCTCCAAAAGCTTTTGGCGCATTTTTTGGTCGGAGAGCGTCTCTCCGTTCATCGGGGTATCCATTGTTCCCGGAACGATAGCATTCACGCGGATATGGTAGCGCGAATAATCGGCAGCCATCGCGCGCGTGAGAGCAGCGATCCCTCCTTTGCTGGTGCTGTAAGCGGTCAGCCCCTCGAAGCCCCGCAGGCCTGTAGGTGAAGCAAGATTAATAATACATCCTTGACCTTGTTTGAGCATGTGAGGGATAACGTATTTGGCGCACAGCCAGTGGCCACGAAGATTGACCGCCAGCGTGCGCTCCCATACCTCGGTGTTTAGCTCATGCACGCGTGTATCCTTGTGGTACATCAGGATCGCAGCATTATTGAAGAGAATATCGACGCAGCCATAGCGCTCAAGCGCTGCTTCCACCATGGCACGCACCTCTACTTCCTCCGCGACGTCGGTGCGGACAAAGAGTGCTTCCCCTCCCGCACCCTCGATTTCCTGTGCCGTGGTGCGTCCGGTTTCGGCATTGATCTCGGCAATCACAACCCGCGCTCCTTCCGCTGCGTAACGGAGGGCAACCGCTTTGCCGATCCCTGCTCCTGCGCCCGTGATGATCGCCACCCGATTCTTCAATCGCATACTGTCTCCTCAAACGCCACTTAAGCCTCCGCCCTGTCGGCCGGAGCTGGTACCTAGCCGTGCCTGTGGGCCAGACGGCGGATCGCTCACCAGCTAGGGCAAGATTTCCCGATAAAGAGTTACCTGGAACGTATCCACAAGCCGGGGCGGAACGGTGTTGAAAAACTCCTGGATATAGGGGGTGTTGCAATGATAATCGAAAGCCTCTTTGCTGGCGAACTTCTCAATGAAAGTAATCGTGCGGGGATCATCAATCGCCTGGTTCAGCTCATAGCGGATATTTCCTTCTTCGCTGCGCGTGGCCGGAATAAGGTTGTGCAGCGCCTCGAGCAGCTCATCCTGTTTGTTCTCCTTGGCTTTAAATTGGGCGACACACACAATTTCCTTTTCGGCTCTTTTCAGCATACAATCTCCTCTTTCTAGAAGTTGTTTCAAAACCCTGGACAAGGGGTTGAAATTCGAATAGATAATTTCTTGTGGGGGTGGATCGTAAAAGGAATCAGCGCCAGAAGGAGGGCCGATGGCGCGATACGGTCGGTTGCTGACCGACGCCCAATGGGAAAAGATCCGGCCCTTGCTTCCCCAACGACCGCCCCGGCCGCGCGGGGGTCGGCCTCCGGCTCCGGACCGCAAAGTGCTGGAAGGCATATTGTGGATGCTGCGCAGCGGGGCCCGGTGGCAGGATTTAGCCGAGGAGTTTCCGTCGCCATCAACCTGCTGGCGGCGGTTGCGGGACTGGGAAGAGCAAGGGGTCTGGCTCACGATCTGGCGGGCGTTTCTGGCCGAACTCAATGAGAAGCAGCAATTGAAGTGGAGCGAGGCGTTTCTGGACGGCAGTTTCGCCCCGGCGAAAAAAGGGGCTCCGGAGTCGGCAAAACCAAGCGGGGCAAGGGCACGAAGTGGATGGTGGTGGTCGACGGCCAGGGTATTCCTTTGGGAAACCACCTTCACTCTGCTTCCCCGTCCGAGGTCAAACTCGTCGAGGCAACGCTCAAGGCGATCCGGATAGGAGGCCAGCACGGGGCTGGCCGTTCCCCGCAGAAGCTTCGTCGCCTGATCGCCGACCGCGGTTACGATAGCGATCCGCGGCGCAGGCAGTTGGCGGCCCGTGGCATCGAATTGATCGCCCCGCACCGCAGGAACCGGAGCAAGCCGCCGACGCAGGATGGTCGGGCGCTGCGCCGCTCCAAGCGACGGTGGATCGTGGAACGCACTTTCGCCTGGCTCGGCAACTTCCGCCGACTCGTGGTGCGCTATGACCGCTCGCTGACCGTTTACCAAGGTTTCTTTCATATCGCCTGCTTCATGATCGTCTTGCGGAGGGTTTTGAAATAGCTTCTAAGCAGATGGCATTAAGTCGAACCTCTGCCTTCCCGCCCACGCGCCGCCTCGGCCTGCCCTTCAAGGGTTGCGATACCCGCATGAAAGCCCTTAAAAATCAGAGAAAGCGAGGTCGCTCCAGGATCCTGAGTTCCGAGCGTTCTTTCGCCCAAATACCTGGCTCGGCCGGTTCTTGCCACAAGGTTCTTGGTCCGCACGGCACCTTCCTGGGCGGCGCGGGAAGCGGCCAACAAGATCCTCTCCAACGGACGATCTTCGTCCGCAGCGCGACGCATGGCCTCGACCGCTGGGACCAGGGCGTCCAACAGGCTCTTGTCACCAACGTGCGCGCCACTCTGACGGGAGGCGGCGGTCAGGCCGGCCTCAAAGCTCTCCGCGAGGGACCGGGCATCGAGTTCATTCTTGGGGCCCGTAGCCTCCGCCATGCCCAGAAAGAAGCTGCCCAGCAGCGGTCCCGTTGCGCCGCTATCCAACCCTATCAAGGCCAAGGCGACATCGCTCAATAGGCCTTCGGGACTCTTACCAGAGCCTTGTGCCACGCACTGTTCAAACAAATTGGCTACTCGCAGCATGGTTACGCCGTGATCTCCATCACCGCAAATGGAGTCCAGTTCTGAAAGCCATGCGTACGCCGACCTCAATTCATAAGCGGCGCCAGTCAGCATCGCCCTCCACTCTCGCAAGCCGATACTGGAAATCATGAGTCCCGCTCCGCCGAGTTCCACGCACCCTCAGCGCACTACCAAGTAGGGCGTGTCACAGGGTGCATCCCACAACCGGAGAAGTTCGGCGTCCATCCGCGCAATGAACATCTGGAATCCCGCTTGCTCCTGGGTTGTAATGAACTCCCCGACCAGGCTCCGGACCAGCCGAATCTTTCGCGCCTTGAGGATCTGGCTGACACGCCGAAAAACGATAAAGAGCTCCATCAAAGTCGTGGCCCCGGCACCGTTCAGGATGACCAGCAGATCTTCTCCTTCCACGACGTTGAGGTCTTCGAGCAGCGCGGCGAGCATGAGTTCTGCAGTCTCGTCGGCCGTTTTCAGCTTCATGCGGCCGGTGCCGGCTTCGCCGTGTTGGCCCATGCCGATTTCCATCTCATCGTCGGCCAAGCTGAAGATGGCTTGGCCGGTAGAAGGGTGAGTGGCCGTTTTGACGGCCACTGCCAGCGTACGCATATTCCGCGACAGCCGCTCAGCGACCGTAAACACCTCCTCAAGAGAGCGGCCTTCCTCCGCGGCCGCGCCGGCGATTTTATAGACCGGAAGAAATCCCACCAAGCCGCGCCGTTCCTCCGGTCTCTCGCGGCTGCCGGAGGAGATGTCTTCGTGAGTCACAATCTCTTTGACCCTTACGCCCTCCTTGCGGGCCATTTGCAGGGCGAGATTGGCGGCAAGCACATCACCGGCATGGTTGAGAATCACGAACAGAACACCCGCACCCCTGTCGGCCATCTTCAGCGCCTCGAGGCAACGGGGTGCGCTCGGGGCGGCAAAGATCTCGCCCGGAACGCTGACATCGAGCATTCCCTCGCCAACAAATCCGCTCAGCCCTGGCTCGTGCCCGCTACCTCCCAGTGTGACGATGCCCACCTTGCCCATGGCCTTGGGCGCCGCGCGCACCACAAGATAGTCGCCTGCGAGAAGCACCTTTTGAGGATGAGCCAGGGCATAACCTTCCAGAAGCTCGTGCACGATGTTCTCCGGCTGATTGATGAACTTCTTCATCGTCATAGGTTCCGCCCGCGAAGGCCGCCCGGCTCGCTGCTCAGCATGAGCATACCAAAACACCAAAGTGATTCGGCAGAAGCGTCTCTCACGATTCCTCGAAGTCGATCATAACGGGTTGCAAACGAAATCCGCGCGTGCGCACGGCCGAATAGGCCAAGCCTGCGGCAAACCACACGCCGCCCACGATCTTTGCCAGCCTGCCCAAACCCAACCAGATGATCAGGCAAAAGGCGAGTCCGAAGCCGGGCAGGAGAAAATCCTGAAAGAAGTGTTTCCTTCGGCCGCTCTGGGGGAGCAAGTAGAACTGGCGGATCGTGGCGGCATTCACGCCCATAAAGCCCAGGAAGGCTCCGAAATTAAGCAACTCGCCGATCAGGTCGTAGCGTTTGCCCAAGGAGCCGGCAAATGTCAATGCACCAATCAGCAGGATGTTGAAGGTCGGCGTGTTGTTTTTCGGGCTGAGATACGCGAAGACCCGCTTCGGCAACACATTGTCTCGCCCCATGCCGAAAAGCAATCGGGCCGCCCCAACCTGCCCCGTCAGGCCGGCACCCAGGTTGGCAATCGCCAATAGCACAATCATTGCTTCAAAGAGTCCAGCACCGCCGACCCGGCGTGTCACGTCCATAAAGGCTGTGGCAATATCCGGAAAGGTGCGAAAATCCGGCCAGACGCGCTGGCCTAAGTATGTGAGCGTTCCCCCGAAGATTCCCGTGAACAGGCAAGCAAAGACGGTCGCCAGCAACACGTTGCGTTTCGGATTATGGACATCTTCAGCCAGCGTTGTCACTGCGTCGAAGCCAATGTAAGTGAGCGCTGAGAAAGAGGTTGCGTGCAACACGGCACGGAAATCGAACTCTCGCGGATCGTAAAAAGGGGCCGTGGAGAAGAGGCCTCTCCATCCCTCATGAGCGTACAGGTAGCGTACAGCGAGCGTGATGAAGGCCAATAGGACGGCTCCCATGAATACCATGAGCACTTGGTTGGTTCGCGCAGTCGCCCGGATACCCCGCACATTCAGATATGTGATTCCACTGGCAAAAAATGCGGCAAGGATTACGTAAGGGACATGGGGCAGCATTCGCTGAACGATGAGCGATCCATAGACGACACAAAAGAGAGGAATGATGAGGTAATCAAGCAGCATTGCCCAGCCGGCAAGAAACCCAAGATGCGGATTGAGTCCCCTCCCTACATACGTATAGGCCGACCCTGCTGCCGGATAAACAGCTGCCATGCGCCCGTAGCTGACGGCCGTCAGGGCCATTGCAACCATGGCGAAAAGTATAGTGTCGACTGTGTGGCCCCTGGCTCGCACGGTGGCTAGGCCGAACACAGTTACGGGTGCGCTCGGTGTAACTGCGATGATCCCATAAAGGATCAAATCCCCCAGAGAAAGCACCCGGCGTAGCCGAGGAACTTCGCTCGTCGTCAGGTGGGCCGACGCAGATTTCATAGTCGCCTCTTGAACGATTGGGAGTGCCGCCGGGCGCCAGTCACACCTCCGCAGTCTGGCCCCCGTCGACCGGGATAATCGCTCCGGTGATAAATGAGGCTTCCTCCGTGGCAAGAAACAGGGCCACTCGGGCCAATTCGTCCGGCCTTCCCATTCGTCCCATCGGAAACGAATGCGCAAACTCTTCCATCTCTTGAGGTGACAACACGCCTCTCAGCATTGGTGTGTCCGTAGGACCGGGTGCGATGGCATTCACGCGAATATTCTGGCGAGCGTGGTCGATTGCCATGGCTTTCGTCAGGAGCGTGACGCCACCCTTGGAGGCAACATAAGCCACTGTATTTCCCTTGGCGTCATGTGCGCCTGTCGACGAGGAGAGGTTGATGATTGACCCGCCGCCCTTTTCAATCATCACAGGAAGCACGGCCCGGCAACAGAGAAAGGTGCCCGTAAGGTTGATGGAAACCACCCTGTTCCAATCAGCTTCCCCGGTGTCCAAGGCCGTTCCGAAGTGGAGAATTCCCGCCGCGTTGACTAGGACGTCAATCCGGCCGAAATCCCGCTTGACCTTCTCCACCAATTGGGTGATCTGGGTTGCGCTCGATACGTCCACCTCGTGGAAGACAGCATTCTCTCTCCGCCCGGTGATCGCTTGCGAGAGGGCTCGACCTGCGGACACATTGACATCTGCCATCACGACCATCGCTCCTTCACGGGCGAAGAGTTCGGCAATGGCCCGACCAATGCCCGAGCTAGCTCCCGTCACAATTGCAACCTTGTCCTTTAGCCTCATACCGCGACGCCCCTTTGCCGTTACTTCAAACGATGGAAATGCCGGGTAACATCTTCCTGATATCCTCCCTCCATGAAAATTCCCTGAATCAACCACACTGGGCTCTCGCGCGACGGGCCCGCCAGAACGCGTGCAACAACGTCCGAGCCATCCTGGCCTGATAAAGTTCCCGCCGCCGCTCAGCATGGCGGATTTGAATCCTGTGGCACGCGCTCACGGGCTGCTCACGAGACCAGGAGCTTTCTTCCCGGACCAAAGCGGCAGCCCGTCGGTCGGTACATCGTAAACTTCCATCTGTCCCAGTTCGTACTCGGTAACTGCAATTCGCCGATTGCCAGCAAGCGCGAAGGCCACGTTCGTCGGAAGACTTCCGACCGTTTCAATTCGCTCCACAACTTTCCCCTCCTTATCAAGCACGGTAACGTCACGTTGCCCAAACACGGCGATGTAGAGCTTGCCATCGGCCGAAAATGCCATTCCGTCCGGACCTTTGAAGCCAGCAGTCGCGCTGGGGCGAATCGTATGACCGAAAAGATTACGCGGGCCAACCACTGAGCCATTCTTCGTTTCGTAACGATGAATATTTCCAGTTATCGTTTCGTTGACGTACAAAAGGTGATCCGGCCCGAAGGCGATGCCATTGGTAAAAAGAAGACCCCGGTCAATTAAGGTCACATGACCGGTTTCCACATCAATCCGGTACACCCGCCCATCATACTTCAGTGACAGATAATCCGGACGGACCTTGTTGCCAGGGGCGAAATCCGCAACATGGATGCCTGAGTCCGTTAGGTAAAGCGCGCCATCCGGCCCGAAGCAAAGGTCGTTTGGAAACAGGAAAGGCTCACCATCACAGTCTCTGGCCACAACCTCCGCTTTTCCTTCCATGGTCAATCGAATCAGAGAAGGCACTTGAGATTCAGCAACCCAAATCACCCCGTCATGATCAACTGCCAATCCGTTCGGAAGCCCCGTCTTCTGGATAACCCGTTTCGACTTCCCGTCACGGCTGATTTGAGTGATACAGCCTCGGCGCTCTGCACTCTCGACAACCAGCCAGGTCCCGTCCGGAAGAGCAACGGGACCCTCTGGATCGGCAAGACCAGTAGCAAAAATCATTCCCGAACCTCTTGTTGGTGTCGCGGCACGAAAATGCCTAGTTTTTCGGGCTCGTATCAGCGCCCGGTGTTCAGCCATACCGAAACCCGGGGGCCGGCCGCGCGCGGCTTCTTCAGCCGCACCACAACGCCTCAGAGAAAGAATGCGACAGGATCGAAGATAGTCGATATAGGAAAACGTTGAAAGATTGTTGAAAGAGTACTCATTCAGGCATGAGGACCGTAGGACTTCAACAAGAATTTGAGGATTTATTACAGAGGACGTGGAGTGGAGGCGGATATTCTGCCAGCGGGCCAGTTGGCTTGCGAACCCGATGAGAAGTTCGGGAGACTGTACCTCTCCGGGGGCGGAGCTCTCCAGGCAAGCAACGCACAAGGTGGGAATTCCCTAGGATGGATAGCCGCGAGAAAAATCCTCCACCTTACCAGGAGGCCGTGCCCTCAGGCTCCTCCGGGGCCGACACCCAGCCGTCCGCTTTATCCTGGCAAGAGGCAGCGACCGGAGGCGTCAAGGGAGCTCTCCACACAATGGCTCAGCGGGCACTCTCTGAGATTGCTTCCGTCTTTGCCCGTACGTCGCCTGCGGCAGGGGAACTGATGAGTCGTAAGATTCTGAAAGCGAAGCGCATCGCGTGTTACGGAGTGGGCCGCGAGGGTTTGATGATGAAGGCCTTATGCATGCGCTTAATGCATCTCGGCTTGGATGCGCACGCAGTGGGTGACGTCACCGTGCCACGTCTTGGTCACGGTGACCTGCTGATCGCCAGCGCTGGACCAGGCTCGTTTTCCACCGTAATCGCCTTGTTAGGCGTAGCGCGGGAGGCTGGAGCATCCACTTTGGTGATCACCGCCCAATCGAACGGGCAAGCAGCCCGAAACGCCGATGCGGTAGTCGAGCTGCCTGCCCAGACCATGGCAACGGATCTTAGTGCAGCCGAAAGCCTGTTGCCGATGGGCAGCTTATATGAGGTGGCGCAACTCGTCTTCTTTGACCTGATCTCCGTCATACTTCGGGAGAAAACAGGCCAGTCGTCAGAGCAGATGCGGGCTCGCCACACCAACTTGGAGTAAATGGCCTGAAGGAGACGAATGAGGAATTTTGGCATCAATCTCAGTTTTGCCGTCAAGCGCTGGGTGGAAGCTGAGGCTTGAGGGAAGATCGTCCGTGAGACGCTCGGCTTGGACCTCGTGCAGTTTACATACGATCTGCTGGATCCTTGGTGGCCGGAATCAATACGTCATCGCCTGGCGGCCGAGGTTCGCCAGGCGAGCCAGAACTGGGGGATTCGTATCGACAGCGCCTTCAGCGGCCTCGCGAATTATTGCTTTAATGGGCTTTTGCATCCTGAGGCGGCAGGACGCCAAGCCTCGCTCGAGTGGTGGAAGCGTGCGTTCGACGTAGCCGCGGCCATTGGAGCGAAGGCTTCCGGCGGACCGCTGGGCGGAATGAGCGTCGCCGGCGCAGCGGATCCCAAGCGTCGCGAAGAACAGTACCGCGATCTGCTCCATTCTGTTGCGACCCTCACCGAGGTGGCGAAAGAATCCGGCTTGGAGCGAATCCAGGTAGAATGTACCCCGCTGGTTCGTGAAGTGCCCCATACGGTGGCACAGGCGCGCAAGTTCCTTAAGGACCTGGAAGCTCGTTGCGCAGTTCCCGTCACGTTTCTCATTGATATTGGCCATGCGCTGTATCAACCGCTCTATGGTCCAGACGCGAATATCCGGGGCTGGCTGAACGGCCTGGGCCGTTCCATTGGTGCGTTCCACCTGCAGAACACGGATTTCCAGAGCGACTCCCACTGGGGTTGGCCTGATGACCGAGGGCTATTCGACGTCGCGAACTTCGGGCGGGAGGTCAGGGTGGCCGGTCTCGAGGATGTCCCTGTCTTCCTCGAGATTATCTACCCTTTTGAGCTGGCCGACGAAGTGGTGCTCAAAAACATCGCGACATCGGTGAGACACTGCCTTCGTGAGTATGCTACCATTTCCTGAAGAGCCAGAATACTTTGGATGCTGGCGTGATGACGCTCCACCTGCAAGATGAGGGAGCATGCCTGAGTCCAAAAAGCATTTTGAATTGAAGACAGATACCTTCGGGCCAACCCCGGGAGGCAGCCATTGGCCGCCCGGCCGGTCTTTCAGAATGTTCCGTCCCGTCCGGGTCCCCAAGCAATCGTGTGCGAACCAATTCACTCTTATCACTCCCCAAATCAACGCGGACGGGATTCATGTATGGCCTTTTGACACGTCCTGCCCCGTCGAGGTTCTGTTCCTTACCGAAGACGCACGGCACCATGTACCCATGAACCGTCACGGCTATTTTGAGGTGGTGTACCTGTGCTCGGGCTCGGCGGTTTGCTATATTCAGGGCAAGCGGTTGCCCCTCAATGAGGGAGACCTCGTCGTAATTGGCAGTGGGTTGTATCATCGTATCGAAGGGCAGACGGCGTCGCCCGTCACGATTGCCGCACTGTTCTTCGAGCCGGATCTCATCCGTTGCGATGGCGGCGATAGCTTGGAATATCTGACGCCGTTTCTCTTCCAGGATTCTAAGTTTCCCCACTTGGTGCCGGCGAGCACTGGAGTACCCCGCGAAGCTTTAGAGATGATGATCCGCATCCGCTCGGAAATGCCGGCTTCCTCATCCCGCGCCCGGCTCGCTGTAAAGACTTATTTGAAGATGCTTCTCTTGCTGCTGGTGAACCACTTTGCTTCACTCGGCGGGACGTTTGTGAACTTTCAGACCTGGCAACGTGCGCTCGAGCGGGTCCAGCCACTTTTCCGCCATCTCACCGAAAACTACGGTGCTCCCATCCCTGTGCGTGAAGCGGCCCGAATATGCGGAATGAGTGAGTCTTACTTCATGAGTTTCTTCAAGCGGCTCACCGGCCTATCATTCGCGAAATACCTCAACCGTTATCGTGTCGAGCGCGCCCAGGCGCTGCTCGCCTTCACGGATGAACCGTTGGCCAGTATTGGGCAGGAAGTCGGTTTCTGCGATCAGAGCTACTTTGGAGTCGTCTTCCGCAGGCTTGTGGGCGTGACCCCTGCGGTCTATCGTCAGCACGCGCGCGAGGAATGCAAAGACCCCTTAGAGTGCCCCGATCTTTCCCCGCCTTCGTCGCGGCGTTGGTCGCCGCTCGTGACATCCCTCCTTGATGTTGCAGGCAAGGAGGTTCTTTCGCCCTCAGAGTATGTGAATATCTTCCTCCGTCCATCCCAGCCCAGGCCGCGAGCAGCGGGAAGGACCTCGTGAATAAACCGATCCGCAGAAGCACTTGTCATATCTCAAACTCAGCGGAGCACAAGGCGTGAAACTCTGCGAAATTGATACGCCAGCCTTGCTGCTTGATCTGGACGCCATGGAGCGCAACCTCACCAAGATGGCCCGCTTCTTTGATGCCGGGCCAACGCGGCTGCGCCCTCATTACAAGAACCACAAGTCTCCGGCCTTGGCACGCCGGCAGATGGAGGCCGGAGCGATCGGCATGACGTGTGCCACGCTCGCGGAAGCAGAGGCTTTGGTCTCAAACGGGATCGGCCACGTCCTCATCTCAAGTGAACTTGCCGGAGACCGTAAGATCCGGCGTTTTCTCGAGCTCGCCGAACATGCCGACGTGATCGCTGTCGTAGACAACCCCCAGACGGTCGCAGCGATGGCGGCCGCGGGACGACCAAGAGGCTGCCCGCTTAGTGTCTTGGTGGATATCAACGTGGGCCTGAACCGCACCGGCGTCCGCCCTGGCTTACCCGCCTTGGAACTGGCACGCCTGGTTCTCAAAGAAGGGCTGAGGTTCCGCGGTCTTATGGGCTACGAAGGCCACGTGGCACACCAGTTGGAGGGTCCGGAAAAGGATTCTGCGTACCAGCTGGCCATGAGGAAGCTGATGGACTCCCGTGACCTGCTGCAGCGCGCCGGGATCGCAATCGAAATTGTCAGCGCGGGTGGAACCGGAACGTACCATTTGTCCCCACGCTTTCCAGGCATAACAGAGTTCCAAGCGGGTTCATACCTCTTGATGGACACGAACTACACGACCACATGCAAGGATTTTGAGCTGACACTCAGCGTGTTGAGCACCGTGATCAGTAAGACCGAGGGAGAGCGCGTGGTGGTGGACGCAGGCTTAAAGTCGATCAGCGGTGAGCTGGGCATGCCCTCCGTTAAGTCGTGCGGCGGCTTGCACTTGAGAGCGCTCAATGCGGAACATGGCATCTTGGATGTTTTGGATCCCGCAGTTTCGGTCTGCGTTGGCGATACCGTTGAGCTCTGGGTTCATTACAGCGACGCCACTGTTAACTTGCACGAACGCATCTATGGCATCCGCAACGGAGAAGTTGAGGAGATACTAACGCTTGAAGGCTGAGGCCGCTCTGGCCAGCCGCCACGCCGAGATTTTACAACCGCCGACAGGCATCATAGTTTCCCGGGTGCAAGAGAGCCGCCCTTAAGGCCAGCTCTGCTCCTACCAGTAATTTTCCAACAAAAGTTTGTGGGAAATGCATAGACCTTTTGCGCAGGTGCTTCTAGAGTGTCTTGCATCTGGCGAATTACGAGGAGTATTTCCATCGGAGGGCTAGCCCATGGCAGAAAGACCGTCTCGTTTCCACAGGCGCCGGAAGCTGACAACTGGCGCGCTTCTGACTCTCCTTGTGCTTTCCTTTACCCTCTTCTTTTCGGGCGCTCGCCTGCACGCGCAAGCGGTTACTGGCATCAGCGGCACGGTCATGGACACCAGCGGCGCGGTGATTCCGGGCGCCCAGGTCACCATCACCGACGTTTCTACTGGAGTTCGGTCCAAGACGGTGACGTCCTCAGCGGGTACATTTACAGTTGTCGGATTGATTCCGGGAAACTATTCCGTCGTGGTGGAAGCCAAGGGATTCAAGAGCGCTCAGGCAAACCTGACTGTCGAAGTAGCGAAGATCTCCACGACGAGCTTCAAAATGACAGTTGGCGCGACTACATCGACGGTCCAGGTCAAGGCTTCTGCACTGACGCTGCAGACCACTTCACCGGTCATTGGCACCACCTTAGAGCCCGAGCTGGTTAAGACCGCCCCCATTGAAATCAACAGCCTGGTCCGGCAGATCGATTCGTTTATGTATCTTGCGCCGGGTGTACAAGGGAACTCCAGTTCTCACAATATCGACGGGGGGGTCAATTACGAGAACGAAACTTTGTTCAACGGTATTCCGGTAGCGTTTGTGGATTACCAGGGCAACCAGACCTACATCAACCCGCCCTATGAATCGGTGAACGAGTTTCGAGTCAACAGCTCGACCTTTGATGCGCAGTACGGATTGGGGCAAGGCGCGGTGACCTTCAATATGGCCTCCGGAACGAATGACTTCCATGGAGATGCTTTTGATATATTACGCAATCAGATGTTCGACTCAGTGGGATTCTTCCCCACAAACTTCGGTGCGGGCGGAAAACCCATCCCGCCGGTCGATCAGCAGAATGATTATGGATTCACGGTGGGCGGGCCGGTGTATATCCCCAAGGTGTACAACGGCCGAAATCGCACTTTTTTCTACTTCAGTCTGGACTTGTTTAAACAGAACCTAGCACAGACTCAGATTGGGACCGTGCCGACCGTGGCGATGAAGAGCGGTGACTTCAGCAATTTCGTAAACTCGAGCGGCGAGCAGATTCCTATTTACGATCCGGAAACGGGTCAGCCTTTTCCTGGGAACGTCATTCCCACGTCGCGCTTCAGCCCGCTGGCAAAGTCCATTCTGCCCCTCATTCCGAACCCAGACCGAGCTGGATTAGATTCTGGCAATCTAGACAACGAATCGCCGGGCATTCACTCTGTAGCCATTGACCAGCACGTGTGGAGCTACACGATGGACCACAATATCAGCTCAACGCAAAGCATCCACTTCAGCGAATGGCGGAACACGGTGACCGAGCCAACGTTCACCTCAGCTCCGATTGTGCCTTTCAGTAACCCGTTGCAAAGTGGGATCAATAATCTACAACTGACGAACGCCTTCTTGGTGAATTATGTGAAAACGATTAGGCCGAACTTGGTGATGACTGCGGGCGCCGATTGGATTGGATATACGACAGACCAGGCCAATGCCAACACGAGCGTGAGCTTTCCGGGTGTAACCGGCAGCTTCACATTCCCACTGGTCACGTTCGATGGGCAAAATGCGCCGACGAATTGGGGAGTAGCGGGTCCAGCTTACTTCGAGTGCTGTCAAGGTGGCCTTACACAACTGGATAACCGCAGATTGGGGATCGTGTTTGTCAACGATTGGGTGTGGAACCATGGACGGCACACGTTCACCTTTGGTGGCGAGTTTCGCCGGACCTTCCAAGATATTCTTCCGTGCCAGTTTTGCAGTGGCACGTTCAACTTCAGCCAGCGAACTACATCCACTCCAAACTCCAACGATCCCAATTTCGGCAGCGACGGCAGCTCCTTTGCGAGTTTTCTCTTAGGCGAAGCAGATGCCGGCATACGCATCGAAGCCAACAAGATGTACATGCGAAACAAGGAGTTCGCTCCCTATGTTCAGGACGACATTAAAGTGAATAGGCACCTGACTGTCGATGTCGGCCTTCGTTGGGACGTCATGGTTCCATTTACCGAGACCCATAACAACATCATCTATATGGATCCCTCGCTGCCCGACCCGGGCGCCGGCGGCAGGTTGGGTGCGGCCACCAAATTCGGCCACTGCGCCGGGTGTTCAGGAATCACTCGCGCGGCCGTTCACTGGCATTACATTGAACCTAGATTGGGTTTCGCCTACCAAGTGAGTCCTAAAACTGCCGTCCGGAGCGGTTTTTATATCACCACCCTGGACGGTGGGGCATATGAATATGGCACTGCCCAAAGTGCTGCCTTTATGGGGTCGCTTCTGGACGGCGAATTTCTTCGCGCTTCCACCGGGAGCAGTGCTCCTGGTTACGGAAGCTGGGATTCGAGCCCACTACCTCTGCCACAGCCAACTCCCTTCAACCCATCAATGGCAAACGCCGGCGTGATATTTGAATTCCCTCCCAACAAAGTGGGCACGGCACCATACGACTTGGCGTGGAATTTTGGAGTTCAGAGGGAGCTTCCCTGGAACACGTTCCTGACAGTTTCATACGTAGGCAACCACGCTGTCCATCTTCCGAGTAGCCTGGATTTGCCGAACCAGCCCAACCCCGATGTCCTGAAATATGGCAGCCTTTTGGGCGAGCCGATCACTTCACCAGATGCGGTCGCCGCAGGTATCAAGCTTCCGTACCCGGAATTTGTCCAGCAATTTGGAGGTGCGGCGACGGTGGAGCAGGCCCTTACGCCTTATCCTCAGTTTGGCGGGTACTTTCCTGTCTATGAGATGGACGGGAAATCCATGTATAACTCGCTTCAGATTCAGGGAGAGAAGCGTTTTTCGAACGGCTTAAGTTTCCTGGCGGACTTTACTTTTTCAAGAAACACGGCAAATGCTTTGACCGGCTCTGAAGTTTTTGCACCCAACGGAATAAATGCGTGGAACCCAGGGCCAGAATATTCGCCTTCCCCCTTTGACCAGGTGTATGTGACCAACTTTGTGTGGAGCTACGAGCTGCCGATCGGCTCGGGCAAAAGATTTCTGGGGTCCGGCGGACTGTTGTCGAGACTCGCAGGAGGGTGGCAGGCCAGCGGCATCATGACCTATGCAGGCGGCTTTCCTTTTGGAGCTTACAACACCTACAATCCGTTGCTCGTGAATAGTGCCGACCGGCCGAACATCGTTCCTGGTTGCAAATTACAAACATTCAACTACAACTTGTCAAAACCGTACCTGCTTGGGGGTGGGACGGCTCCGCCAGTACAATTCACGACGAACTGCTTCGTCAACACGGGGCCATGGCAGGTGGGCGATTCGCTGCGTTCCTATGCAGCCTTGCGGACCCCGCCCCTGCGAATTGAGAATTTTGCTCTCATGAAATATTTTCACATTACAGAGCGCGTGACAGCCACTCTCCGCTTCGATTACTTCAACGCGTTCAATCGGACGCAGCTTCAGGGGCCCGATACGAATTCCCTGGATTCGACATTTGGAGAGATTACCAACTTAAGCTCCCAAATCAGTAATCGGCAGGGGCAGGCAACCTTTCGGATAGAATTTTAAACCAGTGCGGCCGCCCTCCTACTATTCTCTCAGAGTTAGATCGGCCGCCATAAGTATGTAACAACGCTCATTTGAGCCCCGACCGATCGTCCCATGCCACCGCTGCAGCGCTACGCACAAGAACAGAAGGCGCCCTGGATATTGCTTGCCACCAGCGAGCAGGTGGCGTTTGAGGTCTGCAAAGAAAAATCCAATAATCAAAGAAAAATCCAATAATAAGGATGAGCTGCATAATGAAAGGCACGATCATCGAGAAGCGTTTAAGTCTGTGCTGCGTGCTCGTAGTGCTTACGCTGCTGGCACCTGTACCACCAAAGTTTGAAGTGAACGCCGCGTCGCGCGAAACTTCCGGCGCAAGCTTTCCCGCATATCCGGTCAAAGTCAGTGCTAACCGGCGCTACCTGGTCGACCAAAACAATACTCCGTTTCTGATCGCTGGCGACTCCCCGCAAGGACTGATCTACAGACTGAGCGAAGCCCAAGCTGAAAATTACTTTGCCGATCGCCAGGCTCACGGATTTAATACGGCGGGTTGGATAGACGTCGTTTGCGCCGGCCGCGATTATCCGGAAAATATTTACGGTGCCACATACGACGGCATTCGTCCGTTCACCGGATTCATTCGCGGAGGTGCCGACTGGAGATACTACGATCTTCGCAAGCCCAATGAAGCCTATTTCACTCGCCTTGACCACATCGTCGCACTTGCAGCAAAACATCACATATTGGTCTTCCTCGATCCGATGGAGACAGCTGGCTGGCTCACTACTTTGCGCAACAACGGTCGAGCCGCCGATTACGCATACGGGCAATATCTCGGAAACCGATACAAGAGGTTCGCCAACGTCGCATGGATAAATGGCAATGATTTCAGTAGCTGGAGCAATTCCAGCGACGATACAGTCGTACTGGCGCTAGCCGTGGGCATCAAGTCCGCTGACCCCGGCCACATTCAAACCGTCGAGTTTAATCCCCCCACCGGCTCATCGTTAGATGACCCCGCATGGGCGCCGATTGTGTCCGTCAACGGCGCGTACGTTTACGGGCCGACGTACATTCAAGTCCTGCATAACTACAATCAGAAACCTGTCATGCCCACGTTTCTTATGGAGGCCCATTACGAACTGGAAAACGTCGGACGTCCTCCGGACTTCGGAACTCCATCCGTGCTGAGGAGAGAGGAGTATTGGGCCATACTTACCGGAGCCAAAGGCCAGTTCTATGGGAATCGTTACACCTGGAGTTTTGCTGAAGGATGGCAGGCACATCTAGACACGCCTGGAGTGACGCAGTTCAAAATCTGGAAAAACTTCTTTGATTCCTTACCGTGGCAGGACTTAGTTCCGGATCAGAAACATACCGTGGTTACCGCTGGCTTTGGAAGCTACGGAAATATTCGCACCACCCGTGTGAGCGAGAGTCATTATTGCACTGCCTCGAGGACGCCGGACGGTTCGGTCGTTGTGGCCTACATGCCGACGGCTCGGACGATCACCGTCAATATGGCCAGCCTGAAGGCTCCAGCAACGGCACGATGGTTTGACCCCACGAACGGAAATTACACAACGATCCGGGGAGGGCCGTTTGCTAACTCGGGAATACGAGAGTTCACGCCACCTGGAAAAAATGGAGGAGGTGATGGCGATTGGATTCTCCTATTAAGAGCGCAGACGCCGCGGTAGGGGAAGGCTTTACGGCCGTCTTGTTTTAAAAAGGCGGGAGTTTTGGCATGCGAGAGGAAGGCACTACCGCAAGGGTGCTTTCCGACGGTCGTTGCGCCCCGGGGTCTTCCTTAAGTGAGGGAGGTACAGCCAGAAACGAACTAACGAAAAAAATGAAAGGATGGACTAGCAACATCAAAGCTACAATCGTTCACAGTTATATCAAACCCACGTTATTGCTCATCGTGCTCGCCGTTCTCGGGTCTGTGTCGGGAAAGGCGCAGGCGAGCGCCGAACCGCTGCAAATTCCAAGTTTTCCTGCTTACCCACTCAAAGTCAGCGCGAATCGGCGGTACTTGGTCGATCAGAACAACATCCCCTTCTTGATCGCTGGCGACTCTCCCCAAGCCCTTCCAGTAATGATCTCGATGTCGGACGCTGCCAGATACTTCGACGATCGCAAGGCTCATGGCTTCAATTCAATGTGGATCAACATCCTCTGCGCAGGTCCCTATTTTCCTGACTGTCGGCTTGACGGCAGCACCTACGACGGTATTCGCCCGTTTAATGGCCACGTTCCCGGCGGTATGGATACCGCGCATTATGATCTCACAAAACCCAACGATGCATATTTTAGTCGGATTGATCAGATCATAACGCTCGCGGCGAATCGTGGTATGGAGGTCTTTCTCGACCCAATCGAGACGGGTCAGTGGCTCTACACGATGCGGAACAATGGCTTGGCCGCCTGCCGCACTTACGGCGAGTATCTGGGCAACCGCTACAAGCGTTTTCCCAATATCATTTGGCTAAATGGCAATGACTTTAGAACCTGGCAAAACGCGGGCGACGATGCCGTAGTCCGTGCCGTAGCAGAGGGCATCAAATCGGCAGACCCGCAACACCTTCAGACGCTCGAACTGGACCCTCCCTGGGGATCCTCATTCGATGATCGCCGCTGGATCGGAATTGCTTCTATAAACAGCACCTACGTTTACGGACCGACCTACATTCAGATGTTGCTGAGCTACAATCAAAGGCCAGTTGCACCAACGTATCTCGTGGAGGCCCACTATGATCTGGAGCGAGTCGGCAACGATTATGGGACACCTCCGGTGCTGAGGCGTGAAGAGTATTGGACCATGCTCAGCGGGGGTAAAGGACAGATTTACGGCAACGCCTATACCTGGACGTTCATGCCCGGCTGGCAGTTCAATCTCGACACGATCGGGGTCGAGCAACTGATGATCTGGCATCAGTTCTTCTCTTCCCTCCCCTGGCAGAATCTGGTTCCCGACCAGGCACACGCCATCGTCACAGCCGGGCTTGGCACTTACGGGACCCTTCAAACCCGCACCAGCCAAAGCGATTTCTGCACTGCAGCCGGCACGCCTGATGGTTCTCTGGTCATAGCCTATATGCCGACCGCTCGAAAGATCACGGTGAATATGGCTAGTCTCAAGTCGCCGGCAAGTGCCCGATGGTTTGACCCGACGAACGGCAGTTACATCGCGATCCCAGGAAGCCCGTTTGCAAATTCTGGAACGCGGCAGTTTAGCCCGCCCGAAAAGAACGGCGACGGGGATAGCGACTGGGTTCTGTTGTTGAGCGCTTTGCGTCAAAGGTGAGCACGCACACCCTGTGTCTTGTCAGTATCGCGGTCAAATCCGCCATGACTGAGAATCGTTGCATCATCGGAACGGACGCGGGAACGTCGGCTATAAAGGCAGTAACCTTTGATCAGGAGGACAGTGAAATTTGTGTCAACCACGCGGCGGTACCATTGCATCGTCCTCACCCTTCATGGGTGGAGCAGGACATGGACGAACAGTGGGAAACTGGGAAGGACTGCCTCGGCCGGAGACCCGGCAGCGAGAAATTCTCGCCGCCATGGGCGTCAGCCTTCCGGCGATGTAGTCAGTCGGCGGACCCTGCTGCCGAATCTACAACTCATTTCACTTCAAGCACTTCAATAGAAAATCCTGCCCACCAATGAAAGGAATATCAGTCTGACCGCGCAACCCACGATCTCTCGCACTGACGTTGCAGTGCTCTCCAGACCATTCCAAAAGCAAGGTCGACAAGGCGCCCTTTAAAATCGCGATGGTGAAAAGTTCCTACTGGTCTATGTATCAGGCTCGTTGATCGAGCTATAATCGCTCGCACCGGGTCTCCCCTGCCGGAGATGCCAAAGCGTACTGCCTCTTGCTCGGTTGCTCCTGCTACTCTACGTGTCGGGCTACAGATGGATTCTTCTGCGAAGGAAAATCTGGACGGGACCGAGAAGCCCGGATTCCAGCAAGGGATCATTCTTGGTCCACAGCTTCCAGGTTGTGAACGTCAGGCGGCCAGTCGGGCTGGGCTTGTCTTCGAGAAGCCAGGACGGCCACCGGCGCAGCACTTCACCCAAATGCGGGCTCCAGTTTCCAGTAGGTTTCTTCCACTCACAATCCTCGGGCAAATGATCATCTCCAATCAATCGATTGGGCCAGAGGTTGACGACCTCAATATCCAGATGATTCACCCCAGCTGCAGCGGCATGGGTAATGTCAACACGGAAAGGCGGCTTCCACAAGATACCAAGAGAGTGGCCATTCACTCGCAAGCGTGCCATTACTGAGACTTGGCCAAGGTCAAGATAGAGCCGAAGATCTGGACTTAGGAAATGCGCAGGAAGGTCAAAGCGGGCATGATACGTAGCGGTTCCGGAGAAATACCGGACCCCGGGATCGGCATGGCTCGTCCACGAGATTAGGCGTTTGAGGATTACGCGATCCGGCGCCCCTGATCCTTTGGGAAATTCCAACTCCCACGGACCCACCACGACGATGGGCTCGGGGATCGCGGGGACCCGAGCCTCATAGATACGCCCTGCCGCGGTCTCCAATCGGTAGGTTCCCGCCCGGTCTACCTCAAGCTGATAGCCTATCTGGCTCCCTGCTTCAAATTGCACAGAGACAGGTTCCTGATTCAGCTGAAGTTCAGGGAAGGGAGTAAAGGAAATTCCTGAATTTTCTCTGCCATCGCGTCGGACTGAAATCACACGAGAGGACAAAGGGCGGGTCTTGCTGCGGAAGACCACAAAGACCGAGCCATAGGGGTCCAGATTGAGAGGCAACGTCGTAGTCCTTTGATCGTGATCGTAGATCACCGCGGATTCAATTCGCCCTGTATCCGGCCACCAAAGCTCGGGCTGCTTTCCCACGGTGCGGAAGGAACACCGAAACCGCTGCCGCTCCGAGCAGGCGCTGGCTACAAAGTAAATCTCGACTTCATTCATTCTACGGTGAAGGTAGCGGATCTGCTTTCCCACATCAAAGCCATAGCAAGCAAAATCAGGCGCGAGGCCGAGGCTTCCAAGCACCTCGGCCAAACGTTTTCCCCAAATCATTTTGCCTTTTCCAAGGCGGTTTTCCACAATATGGACACCGTCGCATACTCCCCAGAGTTCTGCAGCCATTCGCCGCACTTCGCGGTCGCATTGGGGGAACTCCGTCAAGCCAGGTGCGTGAGCCGGCGGAGGGCCGACGACGGTGGCGCCAGAGATCACCAAATCTCTGATCTTGGCAAGCAAGCGGGGCGTCATGACGTCTCCCGGCGGCAAAACGAGCAGGCTGTAATGCATGCCACTCGGAAGCATGATGCGTCCGTTCTGGACCACCGTGTCCTGGAGTAAGACTTCCGGTGGCACATAGTCGAAGTCATAGCCAGGAGGAATTGCTGGTTCTAAAGAATCTCTTGGCGGAAAGGAACTGGGCACATTTTCGGTTCCAAGATAGGCCACGTCCGCCACGAATTGACCCGTCTGAAGTAAGTATTGGCATCGGGCGACGTAAGTAAACCAAGCGTTCGACTGATCCCACCAAGTATTCGTACGCTCGCAATTGATGCCCCAAGGTCCCATGGTCATACCGGGCTTCCGGTCAAGCCAGGGTTGCATTGCATAACGATGGAACACGAATCGGTTAACTCCTTCGGTGAAGGCCAAGTCGCCGAGCGGTTTCATTTGGAATGGATAGTTCTGCCATTTTCCATATTCAGGGTAGGCAGTGAAGGATTCCGCGGCACAAATAGGCCGCCCATAGACATGGGCGGCCGAAGACATTTCCTTGTTCCATAGGACATGCCAGCGCGGACCGCTCCAGAACTCACTCATCGGGATGTCCGCCCGCCCTCCGTACGTAACCTCCTCCAGCGGCCCCCCTCCGTAGGCTTCAATCGAAAGTGTCAGGCCGTGCCGGTGACTGATCTCCCGGAGGTGCCCAGCATAGTTATCCAGCAACAGATCACCCACAGTTCGCCGGAGGTCCCACAAAAAGCGCTCGGACACCTCCCGGCTGTCAACAAAGCGCCCTGTGAGGGTGGGCAGGTAGGGGAGCAGATCATAGCCGCGACGTTTTTGAAATTCCTCCCGGAACTGAGGTGTCCAGTTCTGCGAACCCACTTCCCAACTGTCGCTATGCGTCATCTTGAGCGCGCGAGCTCCGGCAGCTGCCTGATCTTCGAGGAGTTTCCCCATAAGCCCTGCAAACTGGACTTCGATCGCCCTTTTACTTAACTTGTCACATTCAAGCCCAAGGCCTTCTTTCGGCGCTGGGTGGTTCATCACTCCAGTAGACGTGAATCCGAACCGTACCACGGTCCATTTTCCGGCGGGAACTTCCCAGTGCAGCCTACCTTCCCCATCCAGCCCAGACGTAATATCCAAAATCCGACTGCGGTCGACCACGCTTGTCGAAGAGGGCTCCGGCTCGCCGCTGAATTCATCCTCTCGGTCTGTATATTGATCCTGGCGGATATAGGCAGCCTTGCCGGGAAGATCGGGGATTCGGTAACTGCTGTGGAGGTCAACCTCACCGAGCGGGATGCCTGCCTTAAAAGACGTTCCGCCCGGTTTGAACACGAGCCGGTAGTAGCGCGCTGTGACCTCCTGAAAATTCACCGAGGAGACGGGCCATCGCAGCCGGAAGGAACGAACCGGGTGAAAGGTCCGTCCGTCGTTAGAGACCTCAAGTCCCGCTTCGATGGTGGAACCCCAAGGATCCAAAGCCACCGTGAGGGCCCGTGCGGCAAAGGGTTTAGAGAATTCAATATTCAGATACTGCGGCTGTCCGGCTTCAGGCGGCGGCAGCATCACGACCGTTCCAGGGTTGCCGTCCATCAACTTTGCAGCGTCGAAGCTTTTGCGCTCGGCCCCCCAAGTCAGCCGAGGAGAACGATCCACCATCCGCATGCTTTCTTGAGGTGGGGTGGGAAAGGCAAGCACCCCAATGTCTCGATAGTAGTTCAAAATGGTCTTTGGCTGAGGCAGCTTGCTATGAAAGTCGGCCGGGCCGTGCAAATGGACCTCGCTCCAGACCACAATCTGCATCGAAAGCTCTGGAGTAATCCACGGGCCGCCGCTTCCCGTCCAGCCGCCGTCATTGTTCATGTTTACGGTGATGCCGAGGCGAGTAGCTTCCTTGAGCGCGTGCTGGATCATTTCTCTCCACTGAGGACTGAGAAAGCGTACGGGACCTTTTGGCACGTATTGATCCACCTCCATATACAATACGCCTCTGATTCCAGCACGGTGCATCGCCTCCAAATCGGCTGTGATTCCCTCGCGCGTGATATTCCCGTCGGAAACGAACCAGTAAACCCAGGGGTGTGCAGAATCCGGCGGGCGCAGAAACCCCTCTTCCAGTTCGCGCAGGGTTAGGTCATATTCGCGCGCTCCTCTGCCGGAAGCTTCTCCTGAGAGCGCTGAAATCGCCAAGGCTCCCAGAGTGGAATTCTTAAGGAATCTTCTTCGGTTATATCGCCATCCCATCTAAAGCACCTCTGATGCATCGTTAGAGATGTGCAGCAAACCCTCCGTCGACGAGCAAGGTTGCCCCGTTGATGTAGCCTGCCTCTTCGGAAGCTAGGAAAAGAACCGGGCCAGCAATGTCATGGGGGACGCCCAGTCGGCCCACCGGAATTTTCCGAAGGTAATCTCTTTCGACCTCAGGATTCTCTTTGAAGAATTGTCGGTTGATATCGGTCAAAATCGCACCCGGCATCACCGCGTTGACGGTAATGCCGGAAGGCCCTAGGGCTGTGGCAATTGATTTCACAAAGAGATTGATTCCCGCCTTCGTAGCGCAATAATGGCTTTGAAAAGCCGTGCCAGCAACCGCCCCAATCGAGCTGATGCAGATGATGCGACCTTGAATCTTCCGTTCGATCATGATGCGCGCGACTGCTTGGGAACACAGGAAAGTGCCTCGCAGATTAACTGCGAAGACCTGATTCCACAACTCAGGGGTGAGATCGAGAAAGTCCGAGAAGGGACAAATACCGGCATTATTGACCAGAATTTCGACAGGTCCATAGCGGGCGGTCGCATCCTCTATCATCGCACCAACTTCAGACGGCTCGGCGACGTTGGCCGGATAGGCAAGTGCCTCCCCGCCGGCCGCCACTATGGCTTTTACCGCTTCTTCGGCTGCATTCCGATAAACACCAGCATCAGCCTCTGGAGAATAGTTGATAATGACCTGCGCTCCTTCCCGGCCGAAGGCTTCTGAAATCGCCCGCCCTATACCCCGGGAGCCCCCGGTCACCAATACTGTTTTTCCCTGGAAACGCATTGAGTCTCACTTTTTTAATTCAAGGATTTCGTTCCGGCCACCCCGCGCGCTGTCGTGCACGAGTGGCATGTTCCTAAGCCATGAATCCCCGACGCTCAAGCCAACTCTCGCAGCTTGTTCAAATCAGCCCTTCATCCTATGGTGCCGCCCGGATGACGCTGGAGAACTTCGGGATCGTAAAGCGGAAGAACAAGGTCGGCCTCCCGGCGAATACGGGCGTAGGCTCGATGCCATTCCGCTAGGCTTTCTGAAATTCCGATCGGATGGTTTCTTTCCATGTTGCCGTATTTGAAGAAGCAATCGGAGACCACCACCCGGCCGGCAAGTGTTGGAATCGATATGGCCATCGAGGAGCGATGATGAACTCCTGTCCAGAACAGACGAATTCCGGGAAGAACCTCCTCTTCGTCGTCAATGAAGTGCAAACGGTCAAAGGCCTTCGTTATCAGATAGACTGCAACGTCATCCGGCATAAAGATGTGACGTGGCACATGCTGAGGGCTTGTGGGGGCGGCGTAGTCCTCGATCCAACCTCGCCGTGACAAAAAGATGCTCCGCGCCTGGGAAAACAGAGGAAGGTTCGCATCCGCGTAGCAGACCAAAGGAGTGATAAAAACATGAGTGACGTCTTCCGGCTTGCAGCCCAAAACGGCCAGGGCTTTCTCCGGGCACTCTGACTCCGTCCGCTGCATTTGGCAGCGTTCGCCCGCAAAAGCCCTCCATAGCTTGTTGAGTTCCGCAAGGTCAGCCGGTGGCCCTGTGTTGATCACAGCAGTGACTCCAGGGCCTCGGACCAAAATCATGTAAAAGTATAAAGTCTCCCAGTCGCACCACCGGCTCATCCAGTAAACTTCCGGGCCCGGAACTTCGCACTGGCCCATCTTGATGATGTGGAGTTTGTATTGGGTCATCGCCACTGCACCTCAGCATGATGCCAAAGGCTCCCTATTCTAACGGCTCTCTAATATTTGTCAACGAAAATTTAGTTTCAGTGAAAGAAATAAAAGTAGCAGGGCAAGCGAAGCTCTCTTCAACGCAAGATTAGGGTGGTTATCCCCGGCCTCCTTGGAACGCACAATATGAGATCGAGGGAACAAGCAGGAGGACGGTAGGCTCTTTGACCCTTCACAGGCCAGGAATAGCGGCAGCGGTAGGCGAACCAGTTGTCCGGGTCTCGTGCACCGAACCGCAAGAATCGAGGTTGTCTCGAGTTACCAGGGAGTGATCAATGTGGACGGTGGGCGGGACTTGTTCTCGGTTCAGCCACCGCAACACGATGGGCAAGATATTGGCGCCATATCGTTCGGGGTAGTAAGCAACCGAGCCAATCAAAGGGCTGCCGGGTTTACGAATCTCATCGCGCACGCGCGGGTCGGGGCCGAAGCCGTGCCCAATGATTGCGGTTCGGGATTCTCTCCCAGACTCTCGGACGGCCCGGAGGGCTCCCAGAGCGCAGGAATCATTGACCGCCGCAATGAGGAGATGTTCACGCGAGCGCCGGTTTTTCAAAACCTTCAGAGTCGCTTGGTAGGCTCCCTGCTCGGTTCCTTTCGCGTCACGATGAAGAACGCATTGGTCTTTAAAATGCGGCAGGATGTTGCGGATTCCTCGTAACGTCCCGAGAATCCGGGATTGGGGTGTGCGGCCTGCCTGAGGTAATTCGAGCAGCAGCACGCGGTCAACCTGGCCACGCCAACGCCGCCGGGCAAACTCCCCCAGCGCTTCGCCGCCGATGATTCCAGCGCGGTAATTATCGGCTCCAAAATAAATGGCGCCCGGCTGGGGAATATCGATGGCCATTGCCGGAATTCGGGCCCGGGCGAAAATATCTGCAAGCATCGGAGCTACCCGGTAACAGACTTGGTACTCGATGACGAAGTCCACGTGCTCTTCCGCCAACCGCCTGGCGTTCTCAATGGCCACATGGCCATCGGCCCGGTTATCCAACACCACGATTTCTACCTGCCAGCGGGCGGCTTCTTCTACAATTCCCGCCGTCACGGCCTGCGAGAAGGGTTCCTCGCTGGAGAGTTGGGCGTAGCCGATCCGATAGAAGCGGTAGCCAAAAGCCAGACGAAACTTCTTCGTCCCTGGGTCACGAAGGACGTACCGTCGTTGCTCTAAGGTGCGCAGGATTCGAAATGCCGTTGCCTTGTCCAGACCGGCTCGCTCCGCAATCTCTGTCAGGCGCAGTTCCCTTTTTTCATGACGAAGCGTGTCCAAAATGTCGAGCGTCTTGCCGACCAGCTCCACGTAATAGCGGTCGAAGCGATTGCCTGATCCGCGGCGCGAGTCCGGCGGGCTGAGGCTGTGATCCACGAACCACTCCTTTCTGAGCCCTCTAACGGAATCCCGGAGGCTCAACGTTACTGATATCGCACTTTAAAAAAAGCGTCAATGAGTTTTAATCAATAAAACTAATTTTTTGTTGACAAAGACTGCTGTGCGAAGTATTAAGAAGGGCACGGCGGGACATAAGCTCATCGCCAAGACCAAGGGCGTCCGGAAACAATGAGCCTTTGAAGGCAAGGAGAGTGCCATGAATTATTCATTTAAAGCACGGCGGTTAGGCTGGGCGGTGTTGGGGGCGTTGCTCGTGGGTCTCGCTCATCAGGCCGCCGCCCAGGTGGGAACCTCTTCGATTTTGGGATATGTTTACGACAGTACCGGTGCTGCCATTCCTGGAGTCCAAGTCACGCTAACGCGGCCTTCAACCGGGCTCCGGCTTACCACCAAGACCAATCAGACCGGCCTGTATAAGTTCCCCGACCTGTTGCCTGGGACGTACGACCTGACTATTACCCACTCGGGCTTTCAAACCTACCAGGTGCGGGGGATTGTGCTACAAGTCGATCAGCATCCGCAATATAACGCCACCCTCCAGGTGGGAGCAGTTACGCAAGCGGTCACGGTGAGGGGCGGAGTTCAGATGCTGGAAACCAACACCGCTTCCGCAGGTCAGGTGATCCCCGAGCGAACTGTGGTGAGCCTGCCGCTGAACGGCCGCAATTTCCTTCAGTTGGCCACACTAGGAGCAGGTACAACACCTCCCGTTCTTCAAGGCTCCAATGCGAGCTTCGCCACAGATATTACAGGGACGCCGAACAGTACAGTCAACCTCGGAGGTAACCGAGAATCGGCGACAAGCTACCTGCTTGATGGCATACCTGCCCGGGATGAGCGAACTGGCGCATTGGTATTTCAGATTTCTGTCGATTCAATTCAGGAATTCAAAGAAATGCGCAATTTCTTCCCCGCGGAGTATGGCTTTCATCCGGCCATCGTCAATGTTTCGACCAAAAGCGGGACGAATGAAATTCACGGAGATGCCTGGGAGTTTCTGCGCAATGACAGCCTGGACGCCCGCAACTTTTTTTCCCCGTCCATCGAGCCGTTTCATCAGAATCAGTTTGGAGCTACGCTCGGCGGACCCGTCCGCAAGGACAAGTTGTTCTTTTTCGGAGACTATGAGGGCTTTCGGGAGAGACTCTCGGCGATCCAGACCGGTGTCTATCCCGACATTAAGCAATTTAGCGGAGATCTGTCCGCGCCTGGCGTTTTCGGAGATCAGCCTATTTATAATCCTCTGACGTTTGATCCTGTGACAGGGACTAAGCAACCGTTCCCGGGAAATATCATTCCCGCAAGCATGATCAATCCCTACGCCCTCAAGGCCATTCAGAGAATCTTCCCCCCCAACGTGACTATTTCTCCTAACGGGATCACTCCAAATGTAGTCGGAACTCCCCCGTCGGGGGACACGTATAACCAGTTCATCGTGCGCATGGACGGTCAGGATGTGAATACGTTCGGGAAGCAAACGCAAATGTTCGGCAGGTTTTCCTATATCAACGGCGATGTATTCAGCAATAATCTTGCGCCACTAACGACGCTCAATCGGTTCGATCACGATCGGAACGCTGTGTATCAGGCGACAACAAGTTTTAGCCCTACTACCGTCAATGTCTTCAGGATGGGATATCAGCGCGAGTTCACCCCTTTCGTTTGGGCTGGTTCCGGCGGAAGCGATAATATCTCCAAGGATCTGGGTCTAAACAATACCACTACGAATCCACGAGATTTCGCCGCACCAAATTTCAGTCTAGTGGGATTCTCAGGGACCGGAGGGGGCTTTAACTTGCAGACCGTTGCCAATCACTACATATTTGCTGATGACGTGACAAAGATCATTGGCGGTCACACTGTTATGTGGGGTGCAGAGGTTAGACATACCAACCTGCTGGAAGAAACCAGCACGTTCTCTAACGGAGAGCTAAGCTTTTCCGGCCAATTTACTGCACAGACGCAATTTAATCCAACCACTGGCCAGATTGAGAACGTTCCCGGAACCGGAAGTTCCATCGCGGACTTTCTGCTGGGGAACCCGTATTCAGGCAGCGCTGCCTATGGCAATACACTCGGCCATTGGGAGTGGTACGAATTCGGCCTTTTCCTTCAGGATGATTGGAAAGTGAAGCCAGGCTTGACCCTTCAGTACGGGCTGCGCTATGAACCCTCAACTGCTCCAACCGACAATGACCGCAACGTGTATATTTTCGATTTCCAGAACGGCACGCTGCTATTTCCAAAACTGGGCCAAGTTCCTCCAAGTTTGGTGAATCTGAAGGAGGGGCAATTGGCTCCCCGAGTCGGCCTGGCTTGGTCCCCCGGTTTTGATAAGAATTCTGTCTTTCGTGCAGGGTTTGGGACTTATTTCGACGAAACCCAACTTAATGAACTTCAGTTTGAGAATTTCGGTTCCCCCTTCTTTAACCTGCAAAGCTTTACTGTGCCCCAAACAACCGCGATTGACCCGTTCACTCTCGGGGTCAACACCTTTCCGTCAATTGTGCCTCCGCCGATTGCTCCCGGATTCAAGCCCGCTCCAGGCGCCGGACCGTTTTCCATCGACAACTCGTATGCGAACACCCCGACTGTTTACCAATGGACGGTGGACTATCAGCGACTTTTCGGAATGAACTGGTTGTTTGATTTGGGGTATGCGGGATTGAGAGGCAATTTCCTCTCCCGACGCTACGATTTCGACCAGTGTTCCATTTCCGTCCCCAACAGCCTCTTTTGTGATCCGACGAAACGACCCTATCCGAATCTTTCGCAGCTGTTCCTTAGCACTCAAGGGGCCTTTTCGGACTACAACGGCCTTGATGCATCTCTTCAACACAGATTTTCCAACAGTTTTTCATTGTTGATTGGTTATACGTGGGCAAAATCACTCGACACCGACTCCGGAGGCAGTTGGGCGACTCCCACGGCCCGCAGCAACTGTTTGCGGTGTGATTATGGTCCTTCAGACTTCAACATCTCACAACGTTTATCGGGAAGTGTGGTGTGGCAAATTCCGGTGGGCAGAGGTAGGCGTTTCTTTTCAAACATAAGTAGGCCGGCTGACCTGCTTCTCGGAGGCTGGACCTTTTCCGCTATTACCGACTTCCAGACCGGGCCTTGGGGAAATATTTTTGCTCCCAACGTTACGGCCGATAGCGGGATTAGCGTACATCGGGGTAACTGCCTTGGGGGTGACAACTACGCGCCTGGGAGTTTGCGAACTAACGGAATGCAATTTTTGAATCCTGCCAATTTCAGCATACCTGCAGCGGGCTATTTCGGCACTTGCGGCCGTGGAGTCTTTCAAGGCCCCGGCCTTAACAACTGGGATACAGCCCTCCTGAAAGATGTCAAGCTAGGGGAGCGGTTCACTGGAGAATTTCGCGCTGAATTTTTTAATGCGTTCAATCACGCCCAATTCGATTTGCCTGTATCATCGCTTAGTTCACCTCTTTTTGGGAAAGTGGAAAGTGCCGAACGCCCGCGTGAGATTCAGTTCGGGCTGAAGCTTTATTTCTGAGCCGGCAAGAGAAGGAGCAAGTCAAGCACGAGGTGGATATCCATTGGGAATCACGAGCGCAAGTAAGATGTTCCTGCTCTGGATGGTGCTCTCACTGTTTGTGATGGCTATCCGCGCCGCAGGAGGTGCCCAACACAAGACAAAAAAAGATGATAAGGAAGCCATTCTCTGTTTCCGAGAAGGCGTTCGTCTGCTTCAGAAGGGGAAACTTCGCGGGTCCCAAGCAGATTTCCAACGGGCGATCGAACTAAATCCGAATCTCGTCGAAGCTCACCTGGATTTGGGCCTTGTTTTATTCCGTCTCGGCTTGGTTGATGCCGCAGCCGAACAGTTCAAATTCGTTGAGGGCCTATGGCCGAAAAACGTCCAGACACACCTCGCTCTCGGACTGATCCTGCGCCAGAAAAGTGATTGGACGGGAGCTGAGCATGAATACCGGACTGCGCTCCGGCTCGATCCTGATAATGCCGAAGCACATAACGGTTTGGGAATTGTCCTCGAAGAGATGACCAATGTTGCCGCTGCGGTCGACGAACTTCGAGAAGCTGTGAGGCTTGAGCCCGCATCAGCTCAGTTTCACAGCAACCTCGGTGCAGCTTTAGTTGAAGCTGGGAGTCGTGAGAAGGCCATTGCAGAATTCGAAAGGTCGCTCCAACTCGATCCTCATTTTTGTGCTGCTTACAATAACCTAGGCCAGGCACTACAGGAGGAGCGACAGTTTAAGCAGGCCCTCCCCTATCTGCGGCGTGCCAAAGAATGCCAGCCCCGGAGTTTCGACATTCATTACAATCTGGCATTAGCTTTTGAGCAGCAGGGAGAATGGAAGGAGGCCATTCAGGAATTCCGCGATGCAATTCTCTTGAACCCGGGTGCACCTGAACCCCATTATGGTCTGGCGAGAGCTCTGGCAGCCGCGGGAGATCGGCGAGAAGCAGCGACCGAGTTTAGGAAGTTCCGGTTCCTTCGAGAGAAAGCCCAGAGTGAAACAGTAAGGGCAACAGTCAATCGAGGTGTCGATCTAGCTCAGCACGGCGACATCGGCGGAGCCATGCAGCAATTCCGGACTGCACTTCGCATGAACCCCGATGACGCCAATGCCCATTACAACCTAGGGTTGGCGGAACAAGCTGAAGGGCATATTGCTGCCGCCGCTGATCAGTTTCGTCTAGCTCTCCAAGAGAATCCCGACTACGTGGACGCTCATAATGATTTGGGAGTCGTGCTTGAACAAAATGGGGATTGGGCAGCAGCACAAAGAGAATTTCAGATAGTGTTGAAGCTGGATCCAGCCAATGCTACAGGGCATTTCAACCTAGGCTTAATATTGACGCGTGAAGGACATGCTGAGGCAGCCATCAGCGAATATCAGGAAGCTATTAAATTGAATCCAAATTACGCGGACGCATATTTCGCTTTAGGCTTGGCCTTCCGGCAGCGAGGAAGGTACCAAGAAGCTCGTGAGGCCTTCGCTCATGCCATCCAAATTGACCCTCACTTGAAGCCTCCGGTTGATTGATCCTATTGCGGGTGGGCTTTACCAAAGGCGGGCTTCAATGACGATTCGCTTAGACCTGCGATCACTTGCAGAATTCAAAGCATATCAGCGGGTAGAAATCTGCGGCGTTGAGAGCTTGCAATCGCAAGAAGAGCGCCACTTGGATGGAGGTTGTTAATGGTTTTTTGGAACGACAGACGCACATTCTTGCGGAACGGGATCCTGTGGGCGAGCGTCATATCCCGACGCCTCAATTTGCTCACATTGTGGGGAGGGAATGATGCGGGGACACCGCCGGTCACAGGGGCGCCACCTAATGTACTAGAAGCCGGATTTATTTCGCCCCCGGACTGGGCAAAGCCGTGGTGCTATTGGTGGTGGCTGAATGGGTACGCAACCCGGGAAGGGATCGTCAAGGATCTCGACGAGATGAAAAGGCAGGGAATCAGTGGGGTGCTGGTGTTCAACGCCAGTGGGGGACCGACCCCAAAGACAACCGAGTTTATGAGCCAGGAATGGCGTGATCTTTTTCGCTTTGCTGTGGAGGAGGCAAGCAAGCGGGGCATCGAAGTGAGCTTAAACCTTTGTAGTGGGTGGGATGCAGGCGGTCCGTGGATTGCTGCCGAAGAGGCCCCCCAGATGCTGGTCTTCACCGCGCGCCAAATAAGAGGGCCGCAGCGGCTTGCCGCTCGGCTGAGCGAGCCCAAACACGACGACCCATATTACCAGGATGTTGTTGTGCTGGCCTACCGACTGGAGACGGTTGCTGTTTCTCCAAGCGAACCCTCGCTCCTCACTAATCCGAGTAAGTATCTCTCTTACTACTACTCCGGAGCCCCAGAGCGCGGAAACCCCAAAAGGACTTACTTTGTCTGCCATAGCAACTCGGTGACAGATCTCTCAAAGATGATGGAGCCCGACGGCCAGCTGAAATGGGATGTACCCGAGGGTGAATGGCTGATCCTGCGATTTGGCCACACTGTTAAGATGCCCCTCACACAGGCCTATATCAAAGAATGCGGGCCACAAGACCGAGGCTATGAGGTTGACCCCCTGCGTGCTGAGGTGATGGATAAGCACTTTGCTGCGACAGCAGGCAAGGTACTTAAAGACGTACCATCATGGGCTGGAAAGACACTTAAGTACTTTCACATTGATAGCTGGGAGCTTGGCAAACCGAACTGGACGGCGGCTTTCCCTCGTGAGTTTCAGCGCCGTCGGGGATATGAGATATGGCCTTATATGGCTGCTCTGGCAGGGAAGATCGTTGATAGCCCGATCATCACAGCTAGGTTCATGGAAGATTTTGATAGGACACTTGGGGATCTGACTGTGGAAAACTATTACGGAAGACTGGCGGAGTTATCCCACCAGCACGGTATTGGCACCCATCCGGAGTCCGAAGGTCCTGAGAAACCATGCGAAGACTCGCTTCGGGCTTTGGGAACCGGCGATGTCATGATGGCTGAATACTGGTCACGGATAACTGAACCTGACGGTTATATTTACTACCAAACGTCGGCCGACCTCCGTTGGATGGACGGCGTCAAAGGAGCCTCGTCCGCTGCGCATATTTATGGTCGCGAGATTGTCCAAGCAGAAGCGTTCACCGAACTGTTCTCAGTGGACTGGTCTCATTACCCGTTTGCCCTGAAGGATATCGGAGATCGGGCTTTTTGTTCAGGTTTGAATAGGAATGTTCTCTGCTTTTACGTACATCAGCCCGAACTCGATACCATCCCCGGGTATGCGTGGCCACGCTGCGGCCTGAAGATCAATCGGAATGTAACTTGGTGGCCTCTGTGCCATGCATGGTTGCGATATTTGTCGCGTTGCCAGTTCATGTTTCGTCGTGGGCGATTTGTCGCCGATGTTTGTTATTTTTACGGCGAAGAGGTTCCTAACTATGTTCCGGCCAAGGAGTGTATGGTTCCGCCTTTACCGAAAGGCTATGACTGCGACTCAATCAATGCCGAGGCCCTAGTCAACCGAATGATGGTCGATAAAGGCTGTTTGCGTCTTCCTGGAGGTATCAGTTATCGAATTCTGGTTCTGCCACATCGTCCATGGACGATGCAGCCTGACCCTCAGTGCTGCTTAGACGATAACCGGTACCCTGGACCAGGCAATGGGCTGCCAGTGGGTATTTCAGCAAGAGTCCTGCGGAAGGTAAAGCACCTTGTTGAAAATGGGGCCACAATTTTAGGACCGAAGCCAGTGCGTGCGCCCGGCTTAAGCGGCTACCCAGGATGCGATAACGAGGTAAGGCAACTCGCCGACGAGCTCTGGGGAGAAACAAATGGGCAGATCTCCGGGGAAAGGAAGATAGGTCAAGGGCGAGTATTATGGGGGCGACGGATCGAAGATATTTTCGAGAACGATGGGGTGTTGCCTGACTTTAGATTTCGCAGTAATCAGCCCTATGTGAACCTCGATTACATCCACTACAGCGCTGGCAGCGATGAGATTTACTTTATTTCCAATCAAAGCTTGCGTTATGAAAGAGTCGAGTGCCAGTTTCGCGTCGAGAGTAAACAACCTGAGCTTTGGGACCCGGTTACGGGGGAAATTCGCAAGCTTCCGGAATTCCGTTCACAACATGGGCAGACAGTGGTGCCGTTGGACTTTGCGGCTAGGCAAAGCTTCTTTGTTGTGTTCCGAAATCCTGCTCCGGCCGCTGCGCCTTCGCCACGGAGGGAGCGCAACTTTCCAAAGATTGATGAGATTCTTGAAATAAAGGGCCCCTGGGAAGTATCGTTCGATCCAAGATGGGGCGGACCGGAGCGAGTAATTTTCGACCGGCTGGAGGATTGGACGGAGCGGCATGAAGAAGGGATTCGATATTACTCCGGGATGGCTACCTACCGAAATTCCTTTGATTATGTTGCGGCCGTGAGCGGCAAACGCTTTTTCTTGGACCTAGGGGTAGTGCATTATCTTGCGGAAGTACACCTTAACGGTATGGACCTAGGAGTAGTCTGGACGGCTCCGTGGCGGGTGGAGATTACGAAGGCGATTCGGCCTCGCGGAAATACGCTGGAGATTAGCGTGGTGAATTTGTGGACCAATCGCTTGCTTGGGGACGTGCAACAACCTCTATCAAAGCGTTTGACAAAAACCAATGTCATTCCGGACCCGAGCTGGCCACTGTTTTCGTCGGGCCTTCTGGGTCCAGTCACCGTACAGGCCATCGGGAGGTTTGGGTGAAGATCACGGACGTCAAATTGTATACCTTACGCGCAGGGGAGACTGGCGAACGCGGTGCCGCTCACGGGGAGTCGCAATATTGGGGGGGAGGCTGGGCAGTCAAGTCACTGATTGCCTGCCCCATGTCGATTTACCCGAAGTATCGGCGTGTCCGCACGCTTTGGATGGGGCCGGGCCAAGATCCCTATGTCATCGAGATCGAGACCGATGAGGGTGTAAGGGGCTTTGCGGCCAACTACGGCGGGGGCCCCTTTGCGTGCGCCATAATCGACCAGCATTTCCGGCGGTTCCTGATTGGGGAAGACCCCTTCAATATCGAGCTCATCTGGGACCAGATGAATCGAGCGACGCTCCCTTACGGGCTGGGAGGAGTTGTAGGAATGGCGATTTCGGGGGTTGATCTGGCCCTGTGGGATTTACTGGGCAAAGCTCTAAACCAACCTGTTTATAAACTGATCGGCGGTCAGACGAAAGAAGAGATTCCATGTTATGTTACCACACATCCCGACTGTGCCTCGTACTGGAAGGACCGCGGGTTTTGGGGACTGAAGGTGGCTGCACCCTGGGGGGTGGAGTCGGGTCATGCGGGCTTGACAAAAATGGAAGAGCTTGTCGCCAAGTTACGCCAGGATGTGGGCCGCAGTATGGAAATTATGATCGATGCCTATCTTGCATGGGACATAGAGTTTGCGTGCCGCCTTGCTGAGCGAATCCGCCCCTACGAGGTCAAATGGTTCGAAGACCCGCTGCAAAACGGCTGGGCCGCAGGCCTCAATGGTTACTTACGGGAGCGCATCTCGCCCATTCAACTAGCCACCGGAAACCTCGAGTTCCACTATAAGGCTTTCCACACAATCCTCCGCGAGGAAGCAACCGACATCATTCAGCCGGAATTGCAATGGTGCGGAGGACTCACGGCGGTACGGCGCATTGCCGCCATGGCGAAACCTTACGACATCCCCGTGGTTCCGCACTGTTCTGGGGTCTACAACTACCACTTTGTGATGTCCAACACCAATTCACCTTATGCGGAGTTTTTGAGCGTGGGCGATGGCACTGAGGTGCGGCCCATCTTCAGCGTGCTTGAGGGCGAACCTGTTCCCGTGCATGGGAAGATCCGGTTAGATCCCCAAAAGCCGGGTTTTGGAGTCGAACTGCGCCGGGATGTGTTGATACCGTACCGGGGGTAGAATCTGTGAGCCGTGAAAGAGCCGAGACCAGCGTTCCTGATATTCCGCGTCTGCGAGACATTGTCATTAGCGCGGCGGATCTCTTGATGCGCCATAACTGGAAGGTCTGGTTCTGGGGAGACAGTATCGGCTTCGAAGGCTTGCTCGATGTTGCGGAGTGGTTAAGCCTCCCTCAGTACGAGGCGTTCGTTTACGGGATGATGAAGGCTTGGGGAGCGCGGCATGTCCCGCCGCGGGCACTGGACTACACGGCCCCTGGGCTCGCTCTGCTTCGGCTTTGGGAACGTACCGGCGATGCGGTGCTGCTGACACTGGCAAGGAAACACGCGGAGTACTTGGCGGCATTTCGCCGTACCGATCGCGGCGCCTACGTTCGATTTGAGGATCCTCAATTTGATCAGGCTCCAGAGTTGCCGGAGGGCAGCGGGGAGACAGCCTCAATTGCCACCACCGCCGGAGGCCCTTGCATCTTTGTGGACAACATGCATTTTGACGGGCCCTTCTTTGCCAAGCTGTATCAGCTCACTGGGGAGCACCGCTACCGCGAATTGGCAGTGGGGAATATTCTGCCCAGCATCGAGCTGCTGTGGGATGAACAGCATCACTTGTTCCATCACTTTTGGAGTGAGCGGCTTAAGAGACGCAATGAGGTTTTCTGGGGGCGCGGGCAAGGTTGGGCCATGCTCGGGATTACCCACGTGCTCGAATATCTGCCGCAAGAGGATCCCGCATGGTCCAGGCTTTTGGAAGTCTATAGGAAGCACTGCCGGGCAATGGCGGCGGCGCAAGATCCTTCAGGACACTGGCATACTGTGATCACGGATCCTTCAAGTTATCTTGAAACCTCAGTGGCGGCGTTCATGGTGGCAGGCCTCAGTCGGGGACTGCGTCACGGTTGGATCGAGCTTTCGTACCGCCATCTGATTGACCGTGCTTTTTCCGCCTTGCTGGCGAGTGTGACGCCGGAAGGGAAGCTGGATGGTGTCTCTTATGAGACTTACCCCAGCCTGAGTGCGAAACACTACCGGAACATGCCACAGGGAGCCATCGTGCCTTGGGGCCAAGGTCCACTCCTGGCCGCCATCCGCTCGTCCGCGTAGTACGCCATTGATTATAAAAGAATCGGGAAGGGGAAGCGACTGGAGGCTGCGAAAGGTGATGTCAAGCTGCTCGGGACTTTTCTTCCTTGAAAATCTCGATCAGGCAGTGACGCTGGATTCGAAGGGTGACCTTATGCCCCAGAGCTTCGAGGCATCTCGCGGAATAGCGAGTCAAGCGTTGGGGTTCGAGACGATCGAATAGGCCGCCGCCGCGATCAACATAGGTGGTGCCCTCTTTCAAGAGGTAGTAAGAAGATGACGAGCATCAAATAGCTTAGCGCAATGAGAGCCGGTTTCCAGCCCCGGCGTCCGGTGAAATCTCGAATTGAGACTACCAATGTTGACCGAACGCCGGAACCAACAGATTGCCGGAGTGCTTTCCTGCTACGACCGCCCGTTGATTCAGGGCACCTTGCCGGGCCTGTGTTATGCGGAAGGGATGACGGCGTATCTCTACACCCATCACATTCGCATCGTCGACGACGCGCAGTGGGCACAGCCGCTGCGCGAGGCGTTGCGAGAAAACGCCGAGCGCCTCGCGCAGGAGAACGGGCTGCAGATCGAATTCATCTTCATCCGCCGCCCCAAGAGCTTCCGCAAGGAGGACAAAGTTCACCTGGTGCTGACCCAGCGGGGCGACCACCCCGGCCTGGTCTGGATTTTCTCTGCCATGGAGCCCTGCTCCACCTATCAGCCTTGGCCCAACAAACAAACCGGCCAGACCCCCCTGCGCCCGGACGATGGCAAGTGCCTCCATTACTACTTCTACTTCATCGATGAAGACCTGGGACGGTGCTACGTCCGGGTCCCCACGTGGTGTCCCTTCCGGCTGCAGGTCTATCTCAACGGGCATCACCGCCTGGAGGGCCGTCTGTAGCGCCAGCAGATCGGTTGTACCTGGCTCGACAACGCCTTCGCCGCCTCGGCGATTTCGAGCGCGCGCAGCAGATCGCCGACGATTGGCCGGTCGAAAAGCTCCATCGCCAGCTCGAGGAGTGGGCCGAGCGTTTCTGCCCGGTGATCCGCCACTTCGAGGTACGCTATTACTGGAGCCTGGACCAGGTCGAGTTCTCGACCGATCTCGTGTTCCATCGCCGCGAGGACTTGCAGGCGATCTACGGCTCCCTGATCCGCACCGCCATCCACACTGTGAAGCCCGATAACATCGCCACCTTCCTGGGCCGCAAACTGAGTCCTCTCTACCCGGGGGAGATGGGCACCCGCTTCAACCCCCGCATCGAAGGGACGCGCATCAAGCACACTCTGGGACCCGTCTCGCGCAAGAGGTACGACAAGTTCGGACAGATTCTGAGAATCGTGGTCACGGTCAATAATGTTTCCTTCTTCCAACACCACCGCACGGTAGAACAGCGCAATGGGCGAACCGTCACCCAGTGGGCACCGATGAAGAAAAGCATCTACAGTCTACCCGCTCTGCGCGAACTCTTGCTGGCTGCCAACCGGCGCTACCTGGAATTCCTCTCCACCCTCGACGACCCCACCGCCGGGCTTGACCGCCTGCGCAAGGTGAACGAATAGGTCTGGGAAAACGAGCGGTCGTATCCGGGCTTGAACTTCTTTTCCGCCGAAGACCCAACCCTGATCAAAGCCCTAGCCCGAGGCGAGTTCAACCTGCGGGGATTGCAGAACAAAACCATGCGCGCGCATCGGGGCGAGAAGACCAGTGGTCAAGTCTCCCGGCTTCTCAAGTGCCTCCGCTTGCACGGCTTGGTCAAGAAGATCGGACATAGTTATCGCTATTACTTGACGGTGTTGGGCAAACAGGTCATCACCAGCGGGTTGAAACTCAAAAATTTGGTTCTCATTCCCGAACTGGCCACCGCCCCTGGGCGCTGGACAAGGTCTCCTGCCCGATTTGGTCAGAATCTGTTTTCAAAGGTACTAATTTACAACTCGACCTGCTGCTCGCTTGGGGATCGTAGAAAAAATGAGGAAAGTCCTGACACAAATTCTTGACAAGCGCCTCCTGGGGCAAGTTCAGCCGCCTTCCGTGCATCGTCGCCGGATTTACGCTCCGCATCTTTGATGGATATGGACTTCACGATAAGTAGCCCGCTCGCCAGACGCTCACGCTTTATATCCGGTTTTTGTCCATCGCCCGCACATTTGCTCCACGCTTCCTTCAGCCCTCGCCTCGCGGTGATAGCCTTTGCGTTCTCGCTAACCTTTCACCTCTATCAGGTTGGGTAGAGGACTTTCAGTTCCAAGCTGTTGAACATGCCCAGCGCACTGCTCAACCCCTCGGTTTCCATCTGAGGATAGTTTAGTGCCAAATCGTCCGATTCGAAGCCAATGCGCGCAAGCGCGGGGCGGATTTCGGGATTCGACATAAACAACTTCCAGATAAGGCCGGTCCGAAAGTTCTCGATCATCACAGTAATGGGCGCTTGGTTTAATCCCATGTAGATGGTCGCGAACCAATCCTGAGCCAGATTGAACGCATCGCGCGGGCCATAAATGCTCCACAGACGATCGCCAAGATCACGATAGAAATGTTTCAGAGCCGCAAAAGATGCTTTGGGAGTATATGGAAAAGAGGCCAAGGCACCCGTGGGCGTCATCGTCCCATTATCCATTTTCAGGCTCGGCTCGTGCGGCGTGTAACCCCAAGGGTCGTCACTTGCCGTGAGTCCCCAGCAATCGGCCCCATAGCCCTTGTACTGTCCCGGATTCTGAATACAATAGGCCCGATTGATCTCCGCGATGTGCCGGTTGTTTGTGAAATAATCCGTGTACCGATCACGCAAGCCTCGCGGATCAAACCCCATAAAGGAGTAATGAGTGAAAAAGAGCGGGCCGCCACGGTCCGAGCCCACATCAAGCTGGATGCCATAGTAGCTGCGGTTGTTTACATAATCCGGCGCCCCGGCCCAACCGGTGTAATATAAACTTGGCGGCACAGGATGAGTCGGAGAGGCTATAGCAAGCAGGTAAGCAATCATCACCTCGTTCCAACCCATCAGGGGATGGTTCATATACCATGACCATTCAGGCGACCAATGCCAGTAAAGCCATTTACCCTGAGGAGTTCGTCGGTACCAATCCCATTCAACCGACTCCCAAAGTTTCGTAATCCTTCGGTAGATCTGTCGCTCCAACTCATTCTCTCTTCTGAAATACTGGCGGGCGACGAGTAAACCCTCCATCAGAAACGCAGTTTCAACAAGGTCTCCTCCGTTGTCATACATGTCGAAGACTGGGAGCGTTTTGCCTGTGCGCCCATCCATGTAGTGAGACCAGGCTCCATGATAGCGGGGCGCCCGCTCGAGAAACCCAAGCATTTTTATCAAACGCCGGATGCCTTGCTCCCGGCTGACAAATCCGCGCTCGATCCCGACAATGAGTGCCATGATGCCGAAGCCCGTCGCGCCCGTGGCAACGATATCATCATCGCCCGGCAGGTTCTCACGAATGGTGCCGGAAATGGGATGGGCTCCTTCCCAGTAATACCGGAACGTAGCCTCCTGAAGCATCGTGAGGAGTTCATCATCCGTGAACGGGCGGGTTGAGGCACTCACTTCGCGAGAAAACCTAGACCGGCGGTAGTTTCTCCCGACGGAAGCGATCCTGTAATAGGCTTTCTGGTTCTGACGGCCGAGAAAGTCGGTATACCGATGGACGCCAGCCCTCTGGATGCCGACGGGCTTGAAGTTTTCACCGTCGAGTGATCGGTAGATAACGTAATACTGAATTCTCTCGCTCCGAACAGGATCCCATGAGACATCGATGTGCGAATCATAACCGCAAGCGCGCACTCCTCTGGGAACCCGCGGCGGCGGAAGATCCGTCCCGGCAATCCCGCTGTGGTCGATCTTGATTTCATCAATAATCAATACATGCGGAATGGCGTCCGCGGCGCTTTGAACAAACACGACACTCTCGACGCGTCGTGGATCAAAGGTGTGCACTGATTCAGTTGCAAATCGGACCAAGGGAATGCTCACTCGAGTCCACCACCCCGCAGGCACCCCGCGAATGAAGTTACCAAGGTGAAGCGGCCAAGAAAAATTCCTCTCGATATCTCTCATCTGAATTAAAGGCAGGGCATGAGGTGGAATCCACTGGCTCGAATAGCACCAGAAATAGAAGGTGTCGCCGTTGAAGTTGATACCTCGATATCTGAACTGTTCCACGTGGAGCTCAGCCTTCCAATTACCATTTGGCAGGGATCGCCACTCCAGCCGCAGTGCGTTCGGCGGGCTGTAAAAGTGCGTCGTCTCTACCGGAAGCCTTCCGTCTCGAAGACGGAGGAAGCTGGGCGGAGTCGCCTTGCCGCCGCTGTAATAGTAGGCGTCTAGCGTTATGCTGTTGTCAAAGATGACATGCCTATAATATTCCGAGGGGCGTTCCGATGTATCCGAGGTTGCGAAGTCGCTGTGCCCCGCCTGAGATGCTCCGCGCAGTGGAAACTCGTTCTCTTTAATGAAACACGCAAAGCCTGTCCCCAGTCGCAACAGATCGCGTCGCGTCATTGTAAAACCTTCGGAATCTCGCGCACCACTTCTCTTCAGGTGCCCTGCTCCATGTCGCAATTACACGCGTGCCTCTGGCCTCAAAACCGGATGGCAGGTGCGAAAATGGAAATCAGTGCTTCCGTCCCGCTATCCTCTGGCTCAGAATCTTATCGGTCTTCCGGTATAGCCAAAACGCCCGAGCCCTCTACAAGTCTGACGTAGCAATCGAGCGGCAAACTCGTAAACGTTTCGGCTCGGCCGCTGGGCGAAGGCCAGCGGACTTCCAGGCGATCGATCCGCGTGCGAGGACCAATACCCAAGACCTCACGCGGATCATGGGAGGCCAGATAACTCCCCCCACCCACTTTCAGCTTGCTCCGCTTCAAGTCTCCAGAATACCAAGTGAGGCGGGCTCCGATCGCATCCGGATTGGCCTGTTTGCCGATCAGATGAATACCAAGCCAGTGATTCCCACTCGCGGCCTTGTTTTTCAACAGCAGGGGCGGACCATTGTTAACGCTCACCAGCACATCGACAGCGCCATCGTTGTTAAAATCCCCAATAGCTAAACCGCGGGCTGCGAATCTCTGCTGGAATATCGGCCCTGCTCCGCTGCTCACGTTTTCCAATCTGTCCCCGTCATTGTGAAAAATCAGGAGAGGCTCCCGATATCGGACTCCATAGGAATGTTCTTCAATTTTGTCATCCGGATGGCCGTTTGCAACAAAAAGATCGAGATTCCCATCGTTGTCATAATCAAAGAACTTGGTGCCCCATCCGCTCATCAGTCGTGTCACGGCGGCGATGCCGTAGGCTTCTGCCATATCATCAAAGGTCAAATCGTGATTGTTGTGATAGAGGGAATACATCTCCTGATCGACGTTGGTTACGAACAAATCTTCCCACCCATCTTGGTCATAGTCGGCGGAGTCGACACCCATCCCTGAACGTGCTCTCCCATCAGGACTGAAACCGACGCCCGCTTGAAGAGCGATTTCTTCAAATGTGCCGTCGCCCTTATTGAGAAACAGGAAATTCTGAACCGTATCGTTGGCCACAAACAGGTCCATCCACCCGTCGTTATTGACATCGGTCGCAACCACGCCCCAAGCCTTCCCGAACAACCGGCCGATGCCCGACTCCATCGTTACGTCCTGAAACGTGCCGTCGCCTTTGTTGCGGAACAGCCAGCTCCGCGCCGGCGGGTAGACGCGAGGATAGCAATAATAGCGTTCTCCGGTCTGCGGATTGCCGCAGAACCTATTCATAGATTTACTGAACTCCACAAAGCGGCAAACGAAGAGATCCAGGCGTCCGTCGTTATCATAGTCGAACCACACGGCACTCGAAGCCCATCCAGGCGCCGCCACGCCAGCCGCTTCAGTGACATCAGCAAAGGTTCCATCGCCGTTATTGCGATAGAGGATGCTCCGGCCATACTGGGTCACGTAAAGATCGGGGAAGCCGTCGCCATTGTAATCGCCCACCGCCGCACCCATTCCGTATCCCCCGCCTTGGACGCCCGCCTTCCCGGTGGTGTCCATAAAGGTGCCGTCGCGATTGTTGTGGTAGAGGGCATTGCGTAAAGGGGGATCGGGGCGATAGAAATCGCACGGACCGCTGTTTATCAAATACACGTCCATCCAACCGTCGTTGTCATAGTCGAGAAACGCACACCCCGCTCCTGTGGTCTCCGGCAGGTAGTATCCTGGAGATCGTCCGTTGGTATGCTTCCAGGTAATTCCGCTAGCCGAAGGCGGTATTTCCACGAACAGGGGACCAGGGTTAGGGTCTGCGAGTGGTGGTACATCCTTCGAGAGCATACCGGAGGAGAACATCGCTCTTCCAGCGGCCGCTACGCCCAGCCTTCGCAGAAGGTCTCTTCGGGAGAAAATGCTCATCCTGGTATGAGAGCCCGGCTAATCTTTCTCCGGCTCACAGAGATATCTCTTTTAGCGGCCCAAATCCTGCAGCGCCCCTCCAGGAGCCTTCTGACCATAATAGAGAGGGCCTGATTTTTCAGTCGTTCGATTCAATCGTACAAAGGCAGACCAAGCACTCTCAGCATCCCTCTTTCGGCCGGTACGGGAATAGGCGGTCCCAAGAGCGTAGTAAAGGTTTGGCACGCCAGAAAACGCCGCGCGAGCCACTTCCAACTGCGGTATGGCCTCTTGGTATTGTTTCGTGTCGACTAATAACAAACCCAGGAGGTAGTGCCCGAAAGGGAGGTGGGGATCAAGCTTCACCGCTTCCTCGGCATACTGAAGGCCAGCCTGTGAATCGACCCGGTACTGGATCGCCGCAATTTGCAGCCGTGCGATCACCTGGCCAGGGTCAGCCTTAATGGCCTGCTTGAACTCTTTTTCGGCATTCTTGGTGTCATGAAGTTCGAGGAGGAAACTGCCATAAGCATCATAAAGGTTGGGATTATCGGGATGATTGCTTACGAGGCTCTGATAAATCTGCCTCGCCTCACTGAACTCTCCTCTCGCCGCAAGACACTCTGCCCCTCCCACGCGGCGGACCACTTCTAAACCCATCCGCTCCGCTTCAGAAGAAATTGTCCTTCTCATGCGAAGAGCGCTCAAACCCAGCGCCTGTTCAACCGGCGCGCTCTGAACTCCCGCCGCGCATAACTTGCGGAGAGTCTCTCGGGCGGCTTCAAACCGTCCCTCCCGCCGCAGCAGTACCCCGTCATGATAGAGCACAACGTTTTGAAGCTGGGAGTTATAGGCAATTCCGAGACTCTTGCCTTTCTCAATGTGACGGAGCGACGCTCCATCCCGGCCCAATTCGAATTCGCACAGGCCAAGCATGACCCAGGCGGTTCCGTAGTTGGGGGCATGATTTACCACGCGGCGGAATGCCTGAACTGCTTGAGCGTAGTGGTTTTGATCGTACAGGATTGTTCCAAGCGACCACCAGCCTTCAGTCCAGTCCGGCTTCAATGCAAGGCCCTTTCGGTACAAAGCCAAGGCGTCGCCTAGATTGCCAGCCTCACGCGCCGCATCCGCCTGCTTCGACACGACCGAAAAACTCGGCCCCTCTATCGATTGGTTTTGCGCGCTTATGCCCCCCTTGCCCGGCACGCCGAGCAACAACAGACCAAGAATGGTCGCGCCCGCTAGCCTTCGAATCACAAGCAGATCGTGGAAAGATGCTGCCATCAGTGAGGCCACATTCTCTGCCCAGCTCGCCCAAACGGATCGCTTCCGTCTTCTGGAACCGTTAGAAGCTGAAGCGCGCCGTCAGCTCGATGACCCGAGCTCCCAAGGCGCTCTGGGCCTGGCCAAAATTCGGGTTACTGGTGACGCCGTCGAAGCTGATGACGTTACTGATGCTGCTCGGAGCCAAGTTCAGCGTGTTGAACAGGTTAAAGAAATCACCCCGTAACTCAAGCTGAGCGTTTTCTCCCAGCAATTTCATTTTGGGCAAACCAAAGGTTTTGCCTAGCATTGCATCAAAGTCCCGGTAGCCGGGCCCGGTAAACGAATTGCGCGTGACGCCCGGGGGCGGCGGAATGGGGCCGGTCGCCGGAAACGCCGGACCCATCTGAAAACTAGGAACCGTGAAATACGAGAGTGCGCCCTTTGGAAAATCGCCTGTAGTACTCATGAAGGTCGAATTACTACGATCTGAAAGCGCACCCCCTAGGTAAGCGGCTGGTCTCAAGGTGCAGTAACCGCTGCTTTGGAAAATTAGATTACACCCAGTATTGCCGTAGACCGGGGTCCACGGGAAGCCGGTGTGAACTTCTAAAATACCGCTCATCTCCCAGCCCCCCACCACTTTCGCAAGCAGACCACCGCGCCCGGTAAAGAAGTTGGGTGACCAAGTGCCCCACAGCTTGAAGTCCTGGGCTACATTGTAATCCGATGGGCCAAATGCGTAAGTGGGACTGAACGGATAATCGTCAAGAGAGTATTCATTCGAGCCTTCGTCCAGAGACCGGCCCCACAAATACTGCGCGTCGAGGTTAAAAGATCTCGAAAAATGATGATTTACTTCGGCCAGGAGCGCATCGTATTCGGCGTTGGCTCCGTTGTAAAAATAGCTGAGGCCGTTCACCATCGGATTGAGCGGTGTATAGAGCCAATCTAGGTTATTTTGGATTGTGTAATGCCGGGTCTGGCTGCCTTCGTATCCGAGCGTTGCCACCCAGTTGGGTGAGAACTCGTACTGGGCTTCGAGCGAGTAGTGGTAAGTCACCGGTGTGGGCATGTTATTCTGAATCTCCGTCAGGCTCACCGGGGCACCGCTGACCGGCAGGTGCGTGGTGGGCGAGAAGGCTTCGATTGTCGCTGGATTACTTGGCCAGTTGTTGAACTGATGGACGTTTGAGGGAACCGCGTAGAGGATGTTGCTGCCCACGAGGTTAAAGGGGCTCAAAAACGGAGACGTATTAAAGGCGCCATTCACTGTGATGGCTTCTTCTGTCAGGTTGTAGGCTGTACCAAATCCGCCACGTAACACAAATTTGTTCGCTACGCTGTGGCCAAGGACCGACTTCGGACTCCATGCAAATCCCACGACCGGCGCCCAATTGTTGAGGCTAGTGCTGTACATATTTCCCCCGACCTTAAGCGACATGCCTGTCAGAATATTCGGACCAGAGCCGAGTACGGGATTGGTAATGTTATTGGCGATCGCGTGAATCGGGCCGAAATATTCCCAGCGCAGACCGAGATTCAGCGTCAGGTTCGGCTTTATTTTGTAGTCGTCCTGCGCAAAAAAGGCGTAGTTCTCACTACGGATTTGCTCCGGAACAGCAGTTGGCTGCCCCGTGGTGGGGTCAAAATTACCACTTTCGGCGTATGGCGCATCATTCAGAAAATCCCACAAGTTGCGAAAGTTATAAGTGGGGCGGGCCGACCAGGGCGCCTCGCTCAAGTAGTGCAGCCAGGTTACATCGCCACCCAATCGCAACATGTGGCTGTTGAGCACCTTGGTCACTGTGTCACGCGCATTATACTGCACCTGATCAAACACACTGGGGCCTGGGGCGCCAAAAACGGGACAGCATTGGAGGCCAACGTTCGCAAAGGCATCAATGTTGATCTGTGGCAGCCCCCAGGGTTCCTGCGGGTTGGAGGTAATCTCGTTCCAGTACCAGCCCGATGCCCCGAAATGCGCCGCGTTCATTAAAGAGGGGGAGAAGGTGTGGTTCCAAGTTCCGGTCTCGGCGTGGTTGATGGAGGTGTGATGCCAAAGATTCGCGGGGCGCGCAGGTCCGTTATAAAACGTGTTGTTCACAGGCACCCAATATTGCGTGAAGGAAAGGAGGTCTCTCTGGGTCGCCTGATAATCGACTCGGTAGTTGTACTGGGTGTCGATTAGGTTCGTGGGGCTTGACGTTTCAGCGAACATAATATCCGGCACACCGTTCAGGCCGTTGCCAACGCCAAACTGCCCTGGACTGACATAGCCTGGGTCCGGCGTTCCAAGCGGTGTGGTGAGCGGGGATCCCACGTTTAAGCCAGCATATTTGCCGTTGATGAAGACGGGCTGGCACATGTTCGGATTCGTAATTCCTGCAAACGAACATGGTTCATTGACGATTTGAGTGAAGGCAGCTCCCTCGCCCGGATAGGAGAGAATTTTGGAGGCAATGCTGCCTGACGGCGCCAGCGCCAGAAACTGGGGCGTTTCATACCATCCGAGCGCTGTGCTGGAAGAAACGTTGCGCAGCGTTTCGTAAGAGAAAAATCCAAAGAGTTTGTTGTGAAGGATCGGCCCTCCCAGGCTGCCTCCATACTGGTTAAAGCGGTTCGTGTCCTTGAGCGTCGGAGCATTGTTCGGTCCATTCCAAGGCTGGAAGGCGTTCAGTCCCGGCCGATCCCACTTAAAGAAGGCACTGCCGTGAAATTGGTTGGTTCCATTCTGCGAAGTCACAACGACCTGAGCGCCACTGTTGCGCCCGTAGAGGGCATTATAGTTATTTGTGGAAATCTTGACGCTCTGGATCGATTCTTCATTGGGAGTCACGGTCGCCGCTCCGCCCCAGGTCACGCTATTTACGCCTACACCGTTGATCATGATGTTGCTACCCGTCGTACGCGTGCCGTTCGCGCTGATCTGAATCTGGTTCTCGGTTTGGAAAATGCTGTTGCTTGCCCCGGATCCCCCGGGCCCGGCATTTCCGGGCAGGTTGTTCGAAGCACCGCTCGCGTTCAGCGCACCATCGCCAATCACTCCAGGCATCAGCCTCGCAAGCTGGAAAGGATCCCGGCCAATCGAAGGCAGCAATTGGATCTCCTTGTTGGTCAAGGTTCCCGACAACGTCGCGGACTGCGTGTTGATGAGCGCTGTAACTGGTGCCGTCACTGTGACATTTTGCTGGGTTGATCCCAACTGGAGCTGCACGTTCGCCGCTTGCGTTCCCTCCGAGGCAATCACGACGCTCTCGAGCACTCCAGCTTTAAATCCCGTCTTCTCGACGCGAACCGTATAAGTGCCCGGTGTAAGTCCGCTGACCGCGTAAACGCCGGTCTTTGTGGTCTTGGTTACCCGCGAAACCTTTGTCAACTTGTTTGTGATGGTGACGGTCGCCCCAGCCACGGCAGCCCCGGAGGGATCCGTCACCGTCCCTTGAATACCAGAGTTAAACTGAGCACGCAGCCGAGTCGACGCGCAAAGCAAGCTCAGCGCTAAGCAGATCAGAGCGTACCTGGAACCTGCCCTGTTGTGGAAACTCATGACACAACCTCCCTCGGAGTGACCCGCCTCTTATCCGAAAAAGTTTTAGTAATTCGACTTACTAAAACGTTTGTATTGATTACCATCACGCAGTTCTCTTGTCAACATGTTTTTTAGACATGAATATTAGTCCTGTATTATCATACACTTATATCAACTATCCACCTCGCCAAATGAAGTGCAGCATCTCGTGCTGCTTGATTCTCAACCTTCTCTTGTGTGAGACTGGTTTCATGCGCGGAGGCAGAAGCCGCAAGCGAATTGGGTCAGAAGATAGTGTTGTTCCTCGGGGCAAACCTGTCAGCTTGAAATCTCTGGCTGGATCGTTAGGACTTTCGCCTGCTACCGTTTCCTTCGTACTCAACCGTTCACCTGTAGCGCAGTCAATTCCCGAGGAAACCAAGAAGCGGATTTTCGCCGCCGCCAAGAAATTGAATTACCGTCCGAACTTTCTTGCACGCTCGCTTCGTGCGAAAAGAAGTTACGTGATTGGCGTAATCGTCCCCGAAGTCAGCGAGGGCTATGTTGGAGCGGTCCTGAGTGGCATTGAGGATCAGCTTCTCCAGGAAGGATATTGCTACTTTGTCGTGAGCCATCGCCACAAGCCGGACCTGATCCGGGAGTTTCCGCAATTGTTGATTCAGCGCGCTGTCGAGGCAATTATTACCGTGGACACCCCATGCGTGGAAGGACTCCACCTGCCGATCGCCGCCGTATCCAGCCACGCTACTCTCGAAGGGGTAACGAACATTGTTTTGGATCATGAGCGTGCCGCCGTGTTGGCCATCGGCCATCTGCACGAACTAGGTCATCGCCGCTTCGCCTTGCTGAAGGGGCAGTCATTCAGTTCTGATACTGAGATCCGATGGAATGCGCTTCGCCGGGAAATTGAACGGCTCGGGTTGTTCCTAAACTCCAAGCTTACGGCTCAGCTTGAAAAGGATAACCCTTCTCCGCATGCTGGCTACCTCGCGACCCGGAAAATTCTTGCCAATCGGGAACCATTTACAGCACTGGTGGCTTTCAACGACATTTCAGCCATTGGGGCGATTCGAGCTTTGCGAGAGTCTGGGCTCCGTGTGCCTGAAGACGTCTCTGTGGTCGGCTTTGATGACATCCAGAGCGCAGCATTTCAGAATCCTGCTCTCACGACCATACGACAGCCACTCCGCAAGATGGGCAAGCTGGCGGCCAAAGCTGTGCTAAGGCGGATTGCCAGAGGAGCGGACAACCCGTATCCAAAAGAGGTAACTGTAGAGCCTGAACTGGTGGTACGCGAATCTACCGCGCCCGCTCCGTCAATGGAGGAGCCGTCTGAAAATACCACCTCTCAGTATTGTGCTCAACCTTCCTGAGAGACTAAATTTATTCGCAAGCGCTGCTGTCTATACCAGTGTACAAATCTCTCTATCGGCTCACTGCTATGGCCTCTCCATCGAGGTTTGGACTTCAGTTTGATTCTGTTCTCAATGCCATTTTTTTACTCACAGGTGTCGTCACGACTCTGCTGGGGCCATTAATCCCACTTTTAACGGCTCGTTGGAGAATTAGTACTCTGCAGGCGGGTAATCTGTTTGTTGCACAATTCCTCAGTTCCCTGGGCGGTGTGAGCTTCTCAAGCCTGCTATCGAAGCGATGGGGGTTTCTCAGCCTGGTAAGGGCAGGCTCAATTTTGATGGGTGTCGGCGTCGGTGCAATCTGGTTCCTGCCTTGGCCGGGGGGGCTTGCGTGCGTAGCCTCTTATGGAGTCGGACTTGGCATCATCATTCCAGCCTCCAATCTCCTGATCGCACAGATTCACCATCCCCGGCCGGCCCCCGCGCTTAACATCCTGAACTTGGCATGGGGGCTCGGCGCAGTGGCGAGTTCTTTCTGGATTGGGGCGTTCGCGGACGTGCACGCGATGGGAGTGGGGCTCGTGGCCCTGGGATTGGTAATTGCCGCACTTCCAATGTTGATGAACGTTGTCAAAGACCCCTTCCAACTAGCTGTTCCGGCGGGCCCTCCGCACGTCGCAGAAGCAGATATAGTGAAGCGTACGAAGATATTTAGCACCGTAGCAATTGGATTGTTGTTTTACCTGTACGTCGGAACGGAGACCTCCGTGGGTGGCTGGATCGCAGCTTGCGCGAAGAGAGTCATAAGCGAAGGACGTGGACCGTGGGTCCTGTCGCCGGGTTTTTTCTGGGCAGCCCTGTTGGGCGGGCGCGCGCTTGCTCCAAAAATTTTGACAAGGATCAGCGACCGCACGCTCATGCTCGCTGAATTGCCAATTGCCGGGCTAGGGATCACCTTATTAATTGCCGCGCATTCGATCATATTCATTTTTGCCGGAGCAATAGTTGCCGGGATCGGCCTGGCTCCGGTCTTCCCAGGAACAATTGCCTTGATGACTGCACATTTTGGCGAAGCGGCGAAACGCTGGGGAGGTTGGATGTTTGGGTTGGCAGCACTAGGAGGAGCGAGCCTGCCTTGGCTCGTAGGTTACGTCACGACGCAGTCTCGACACTTTCGCACCGGACTATCGGTTCCTCTGGCTGCAACGCTAGCAATGCTGATTACCTTTGTCTTAGTGTTTCCCCAGATCAACCGCGAATTGACAAGTCACACTGACGACTGCGACGGCGGTGTAGCCTAGAACACATGTGACCTGGATAGCAAAAGGTACAACTGGTACCCGATCCGGTCTATCGTGGGAATCAAGTATTGCTTGAGTAAAGCACCATATTAACCGTCACCAAAGCTATAAGCTAGTGTAGTGTCCATAAATTACCTGGGCAATGTTTTCTGCCTCTTTCTACTGCGAGGCAGCGTACAGCCGGGTTGAATTTGTTCCAGAGTCTGGCGGCAGCGCGAGAGCTTTTGCTTGATCGATTCTACGGTTGCCGTCCAGACAAAGGGTTGGGGATATTCATTCCCCACGGCCAGGAATTCCGCGATCGCCTTCTGCAGATCTTCCACACTGTGGAACGATCCCCGGCGGAGGCGCTTGGTGGTCAACTCCCCAAACCAGCGCTCAATGAGGTTGAGCCAACTGGAGCCGGTCGGAACGAAATGCAGGACAAAGCGCGGATGGCGTTTAAGCCAAGCTCGCACGGGGGCATGTTGGTGGGTGCCGTAATTGTCCATCACCAAGTGCAAGGGCACGGGGCCGGGGAATTCTTGATCCAGGCGTCGCAGGAATTTCAAGAACTCCTGATGCCGGTGCCGCGCAAAGCATTGCCCGATAACTCGCCCCTGGAGCACCTCCAGCGCGGCAAACAGGGTGGTGGTGCCGTTGCGCTTATAGTCCTGCGTCCGGGTGCCGCAGCGCCCTTTCTTCAAGGGCAGGCCCGGCTGCGTGCGGTCCAGCGCCTGAATCTGGCTCTTCTCATCCACGCAAAGCACCATCGCTTGCTGCGGCGGGTTCAGATAAAGGCCCACCCCATCGGCCAGCTTTTCCAGAAACCGAGGATCGCGCGAGAGCTGGAAGCGCTTCACCCGGTGGGGTTTTATCTGGTGACTGCGCCAGATGTTGCTGACCGTCGACTTGCTCACCCCTTGGGCCTTGGCCATCCGGCGGCAGCTCCAGTGGGTCATGCCCGCAGGCTTGGTCTGCAGGGTGGCATCCAGCAGGGCTTTGATCTTCTCCGGCCCATAGGTGGGCTTGCGTCCGCGCCCCGGAGCGATCTGCCAAAGGCTCTGCGGGCCGTGCTGGGCAAAACGGGTGCGCCACAGGGTCACGGTCTTGCGATTGATTCCCAGTTGCCGGGCGATGGCGCTCTCCGAATGACCCTCGGCCACGGCCAAGACGATGCGACAGCGCAGCGCCACCTGTTGGGGCGTTCCATGGGCGCACAGCCACTGACGAATTTGCTGCTGTTGGGTGGGACTCATAACCAATACGGGAAGTTTTCGGAACATGCCCAAGCATAAACCGAATCCTGAGACTTGTCCATCTATTTGTTGGACAGTACAGTAGTACTACTGTGTTAGAAAAAGAGCGCCCTGCAATACGGGCAGCCCTTAAGCCGCCGGTGCGCTTTCGTTAGTCGTACGTGACTTGAGGTGAGAGAAGTGGGTATCGTCAGTCTTGCGGCCCCATCAGGGCCGGGAGGAGACTGATGACGACCCAGAATATCCCCGCCGTTCCGACGACGCTGGAGCAAGCCCGCCAACAGTTCGAGCAGTGGCGCGAGACTCGCCCGCGTTTTTCACCCCTCCCCGAAACACTGTGGACCCTGGCCGTAGCCATGGCCGGGCACATGGTGTGAACCAAGCCGCTCAATTACTGCGGCTGAACTATACGGCGTTCAAGAAGCGCGTGGAGGGAGCCAGGGGCCCGGCGCATTCCCGGCAGCCCTCAGCGACGTTTGTCGAACTGGTGCCGCCCGCCCTTTCACCCTACACCATCGAGCTGGAAAACGCGCAGGGGCTGAAGATGAAGATTCAGGTCACCGGCCCTCAAGCGGTCGACTGGATAGCGCTGGCCAGGAGTTTCTGGAGCCCGAGGTTATGATGACCCAGATCAGTCCCCAGATGAGGATCCTGGTGGCGGTGGAGGCGGTGGATTTTCGCAAAGCGATTGATGGGCTGGCGCGGGTCTGCCAGGAGAAATTGCAATCCGATGACGGGAGAGGCTTTTCGCTTTTCGCGGGGGCAGTTTGCTTTCTGGCTGGCGCGACGTCGCCGAGTTGCTGAGGCGGTCTGTGGGGAGACCGAGCTACAAACCGCTGGTGTGGTACAGGAGCTTCCTGTATCAAGCGGCGAGTTGGAAGACAGCCCGGCGGGTGGTAGCGAAGGTGGAGCATCATCCGTGGGAGTTGTTCCCGCGAGTGGGCTTCATCGTAACGAACCTGACCCTGCCGAGCCGGCGGGTGTATATTTTTAACCGCCGGAGGGCCAAAAAGGAAATTCCTGCTTGCACGCTGAGACGAGATCGGTCCATGTCGGAGTCAGCCCTGAGAGGTAACTCATGGAACTCACTGTCGAGGAAAGAAAGCGAATCTACGAAGAGGAAAAAGCGAAAATCGTGGCAGAAGCGGCGAGGACGGGAATTCCTGCCTACGCCGGATCAAAGCGCCCAAAATTCTTGCGTAAAAGCAGACCAGCCTGGCAGCTGATTGTTGCTGTACCAGCGGTCCTTGTTGGGTTGGCGATCATTGCCGCAGCGATAGGCTCGTTCGTTGGCGGAGGGAATCGCGGTGGTGACCCTCCCAACAGGCGTCCCTGTCCCGCCTCCCTCGAAAATACCGGGCGATGCCTGGAGGCCCGGACGCGATCACGCGTGCAGGGGTTCGATAACGACTTGATTTCCTAAGGCTTCCAGTCGCCTGACGAGATAGCGCTCCAGCCGGTGGCGATGCAGCTGATCGAAATAGTCCGGACCAAGTTCGTTGTAGCGACGCTGGTTGCGGATCAAATGGAACCCGATTACCAAGACATTGTGCGCCACGGCGATGATGGCTCGCTTCTTACCTCGCCGGGCGGCAATGCGGTGGTACTTGGCGGAAAGATATGTCCCCTGACTTCGGGCCGCACCCCAACCAATCTGACACAACATGCGTCTGACCCACGGATTACCTTTGCGCGTCTTCCCCGACCTTCGCTGGCCAGCACTCTCGTTACTCCCTGGACACATTCCGGCCCAGGAGGACAAATGCTGTTCGGAGGGAAAGGCCTCCAGCCGCGGTCCCAATTCGGCGATCAGGCTCCAAGCGGCCACTTCGTTGATGCCCGGAATCGAGACCCACTGCTCAACTTCTTTCTCAAAGGGGCGCATCTGCTCCGCGATGCGTCCTTCCAGTTCGGTAATCTCCGCTTCCACGAAGCGGACGTGCGCCAGTAATCTCCCCAGCAGGAAGCGATGGTGCTCGGTCACTCGGCCCCGCAAGGCCTCGCGGAGGGCAGGCAGTTTCGCGCGCAGCCGACAGCGGGCCATCTCCGCCAACCGTTCGGGATCCTCTTCGCCCCGAACGATCGCCTCCAGAATTGCTCGCCCGGAAATCCCCAAGATATCGGTCACGACCGAAGCGAGCTTCAGGTTAGCGTCTTCCAGCACCTTCTCCATCCGGTTTACGACCCGGGCACGCTCTCCCAGCAGCGTTGCGCGATAGCGCGTCAGGTCGCGCAGCTCCCGTACCTCGACGGGCGGAACAAAGCTGGCCTGCACGAGCCCGTGCTGTAACAATTCGGCGATCCATTCACAATCCTTCACGTCGGTCTTCCGCCCGGGGACGCGTTTAATGTGCTGGGCATTCACAAGCAACACCTTGAATTCTCCTTCCAAAATGTTCCATACCGGTTTCCAATAGACTCCGGTTGCCTCCATGGCCACGTGCGTCACACCGCAGTCGCGCAGCCAGTCGGCTAATTGCAACAAGTCCTGCGTCATGGTACCGAACTCCCGCCACTCCTTCCGCTTGCGCCCCGATGCGGATTCGCGGATCAGGACGCAAGCCATCACCGTGTCTTTGTGGACATCCAACCCAGCGCAACGTCGATGCAGAATCTCCATCACACTCCTCCTTCGCGCGGAACGGAGGACACCGTAGGACTCGAGATTCTCCCTCGCGTGCTCATGGCCACACTTCGTCGTGCCTGTCGGCGTCCAGGTTAAACTCAGCTGCGGGCTCTGCCGCACCAGGCGAAGACCCAACCTTCTTCCGTTCCGGGCTCCCTCCATCATCCCCTCCCCCGTGTCCATTTTCATCCTTCGTTGTGCCCCTGACGGGCATGGGCAACTCAGCTGGAAATGCAACGCTCCGTAGTTATCGGAGTGGGGGCGTTCCATGGAGAACCTGGGCCAGAAGCCATATACGGCTGAGGAAAAAGTCGCGATCTTAAGGCGACATCTGGTCGAGAAGGTGACGGGGCCGGACCTGTGCGACGAAAACCCTCTGCATCCGAGCGCTTTCTACCGCTGGCTGAAGCAGTTTTTTGAGAGCGGGGCGGCGGCGTTCGGGCCGCCGCCCCGCGCCTCGAAGGAGGTTGAGGCTCGCGAAGCGCGGATCACGTTTCTCGAAGCCAAGCTGCAGCGGAAGGACGAGGTGTTGGCGGAGCGGATGGAAGAGCACGTGGCCCTAAAAAAAGTCCTGGGGGGATTTGAAAGGCCAATGGGTACCGCGCGACCCACGCGACCAAGTGATCGATTTCGTGCGCCGCTGGAGTTCGGCGTCGGAGATTGCGGTGCGGACGTTCGCCGTCTGGCCGGGGGTGGCGACGAGCCAGTTTTACGACTGGCGCGTGCGCTACGGGCGAACGAGCACCACGGCTGGGTGCCGCGCGATTTCGGGTTGGAGGCCTGGGAGAAGCGGGCGATCCTGGAATTCTACGACCGGTATCCCTTGGAAGGCTATCGGCGGCTGACCTTCATGATGCTGGATGCGAACGTGGTGGCAGCGAGTGTCTGGCGCGTGCTGGACGCGGCGGGACGACTGGTGCGCTGGACTCGAAGGCTGTCGTCGAAAGGCTGCGGGTTCCAGCCGCCGCTTGCCCCGCACAAGCACTGGCACGTGGACATTTCCTACGGAAACCTGCCGGGCGCGTTCTACTACCTCTGCAGCGTGCTGGATGGCTACAGCCGGTATCTGGTGCCTGGGGAGCTGCGCGAATCGATGAAGGAAGCAAAAGTGGAAATCATTTTGGCGCGGGCGCGGGAGAAATTTCCCCAGGCGGGGCCCCGCATCATCTCCGACAACGGGCCGCAGTTCATCGCCTGCGACTTCAAGGAGTTCATTCGGGTCTGCGGCATGACCCATGTCCGGACCTCGCCGTTCTCTCCGCCATCGAACGCGGCGTGCGAATCATTCATCAAAACGTTGAAGTACGAGGAGGTTTACCGGACGGAATCTCGCGATCTCGCCGACACTCGAGCCAGTATCGGCACGTTTCTCGAGAAGGTCTACAACCAAAAACCCCAGCATCGGCGCTCGGCTACCTGCCCCCGGCAGAGTTCGGACGCAGTCTGCTGGTTCAAACCAAAAGGGAGGCCGCTGCGCGACAGCTTGCCTTATGAGTTTTTTGAGGCATAGGGAAATCTATCATTTCGATGGGGTTCCAGCTGGCTATTCCTGGGCGGGTTGCTCTCTAGCATTGCCCGCCTCCGCTTCACCAGCTGGCGGGCATCTTGCAAGGAAAGCCATTGGAAGTACAATGGAATTCCACCGAACGGCGAAGAGTGTCTTAACCGTTTGTCTCAGTTCAGGGGACCACCGCAGACCTTGGCTTGCAGACCGCGATGCCGAAATAGCCCACTCACTTCAAATGAAGTGTGCGGGGCACTCAGCTCAATCATGGTCTCCGTGTGCGGCTCGAAGAACTGGATATATGGCCCGTAATCTCCTGCACCCATACTCAACCGCGGGTGTTCCTGATCGGTGAACAAGGAGAACGTTGGTCCCTTATCTCCCCTACTTAGACTGGCGCGGGTATTTCCTAATTCATCCTTGAGGACGAATCTCTCCGCCTCGACGGTTCGTCTGGTTCTGGTTCTTTTCCTTCTCATCGCCCCTACCTCGTGTGAGAATCGTGATCGTGCGACTGAGCGAGCCTCGCGCTGCGCGAGACGGCGTGTGGCCGCAGGTCCGCCTGCCAGCATACCACGCCTGCAGATCGGGAACCTACCCGGCGCTGTCCGCAAAACGGACGCCCTCCCCGCCAGAATCCTGCCCTCGCCCGAAACCCTGGAATCTGATTGCATAAAAAAAGGGCATAAATCCGATGCTCGCTACTAGGCTAATTTCCCCCATTCTTCCCCCATTCTCGCCAAACAGAACCTAATTTCACCTAACCAAGCCAAAATTAAGTTGCTGAAAATAAAAGATTGGACCTTTATTTGCAAGGTTGAAGTAACAGATTATGAGTCCGCCGCTCTGACCGGCTGAGCTATGGGCCCCCAATCGGTGGCTTCATGGGTTGTGTATTTTCTGGAGCTCCATGCAGGAATTTGTGATCTATCTCAGAGTATTCCCGCAAAACGCATCCATCTTAACCTTTGCAGGTCAGCCAACTCTAAGACAACTTAACATCTGACCCAAGAAGATGGCAAGCAACGCAGCCTTTGATTTCATGGGCAGCAGTCCAGTGCGCGATCCAGTTCCAGCAGGAGCAAAATTGATTGAAAGCAGATTGAACAGGCAAAGGAGAGAAGGGTCGGGAAGGGAAGCGGGGCGCGGGAGAGAATGCCCAGTGCTCACCTAAGTAACTGCTGGCCTTGGACTTACACGCGGAACGCAAGTTGCCTCCTGCCTGAGACGTGGCTGAACAAAAGGAAGGGTAACAAAGGACTCCTTTGCCGCGTCCGGACTTGTTCCCTTTTTTGTTATGGCTTGCAGCCTTGAGAGGCTGAAATG
>Ga0209810_1000475_pt1 | contig 87979 bp, 73 predicted proteins | sample Coa_R1_7_FD_187159 | JGI IMG/M metagenome (GOLD analysis project Ga0209810, IMG submission 187159) | Surface soil microbial communities from Centralia Pennsylvania, which are recovering from an underground coalmine fire - Coalmine... | ecosystem: Environmental > Terrestrial > Soil > Unclassified... | reverse complement strand
CCGCTCTGAGCCGTCCCCAAAATGCTGCCGGCGCCGCGAATCTCCAGGTCGCGCATGGCGATGCGAAAACCGGCGCCGAGCGAGCTGTATTGTTTGATGGCGCTGATGCGTTTGCGCGCGGCGCCCATTGTCATCATCTCGCGCGGAAGAAGCAGATAGGCATACGCCTTGTGTTCGGAGCGCCCCACCCGGCCGCGCAATTGATAAAGGTCTGCCAGGCCAAACTGGTCGGCCCGGTCGATGATGATGGTGTTGGCGTTGGGGATATCCAGACCGCTTTCGATGATGGTGGTGCAAACTAACACATCGGTTTTGCCGGTAATGAACCGGGCCATCACCGCTTCGAGCTCCTCTTCGTCCATTTGGCCGTGGCCAATTTCGACTCTGGCCTGCGGACAAAGCTCCGCGATCCGGTCTCGCACGCGCTCGATGCTGGCCACTCGATTGTGCAGGAAGAAAACCTGTCCCTGGCGTTCCAGCTCGCGCTCGATTGCGGCACGGATGAGCCGTTCATCGTAGGCAGACACCACCGTTTCCACCGGCAACCGGTTGAGCGGAGGCGTCTCGATGGTGGACATGTCCTTTACGCCCACCAGCGAAAGGTAAAGGGTGCGCGGGATGGGAGTGGCGGACAGCGTCAGCACATCCACCAGCTTGAAGAGCTCCTTGAATTTCTCCTTGTGCAGAACGCCGAAGCGCTGTTCCTCATCGATCACCACCAGGCCCAGGTCTTTGAACGCCACGTCGCCGGAGATGAGGCGATGGGTGCCAATCACGATATCGACCCCGCCCTCGCGCAGCAGTAGCAACACCTTCTTTTGCTCCGATTGCGAACGAAAGCGGCTCAGCATCTCGATGCGCACCGGATAATCGAGCATGCGTTGCTTGAAAACTTCGAAGTGCTGCTGCGCCAGCACCGTGGTGGGCGCCAGCACAGCCACCTGTTTCCCATCCATCACTGCCTTGAACGCCGCCCGCACGGCGACCTCGGTTTTTCCAAAACCAACGTCGCCGCAGATGAGGCGGTCCATTGGCTGTGGGCGTTCCATGTCCCTTTTGGTGTCGATGATTGCTTTTAATTGGTCGGGCGTTTCGCGGAATGGAAATGAGCGTTCGAATTCTGTTTGCCATTTGGTGTCCGGGGCGAAGGCGTGGCCGGGACGCGTTTGTCGCTCGGCCTGGATGGCCAGCATTTTGCCCGCGTAATCGAAGATGGCAGTGGCGGCTTTACTTTTTGCCCGCGCCCAGCGCCCGTCGCCGAGCGCGCTCAGGGGCGGCGTTTTTTTGCCCACGCCGACATAACGGGAGACCAGGTACGCTTGTTCGATGGGAACGTAGAGCTTCGCCTGGTCCGCGAACTCGAGCGCCAGCACTTCCGTTTCACTCGCGCGCTTGCCCGGCGGGCGAAGCGACTCTGACTCGGAGCTGCGGGGAGTCTCCACTTCCACCGGCAACTTCATCAAACCCAGAAATCGGCCGATGCCGTGCTCGAGATGCACCACCAGATCGCCTTCGCTCAGTTCACTGAAATCGATCTGCGCGCGATGGCGCTCCGCGCGACGCAATCGCCGGCGGGGATACGCGGCGAAACGGCCAAACAATTCCGCTGCCGAAAGCACAACCAGATTGGCCGCCGGAAAACAGAACCCGTGAGGCAGCGCGCCTTCGACGTACTCCAAGCCCTCCACCGCGCCTGCCATGATTTCGCGGAAGCGTTCGTTCTCGCCTTCGGTTTGGAAATAAATGACGATCCGCGCGTTGCTAGCCCGCCATTCCCTCAAGCGCTCGATAAACTGCGCCCGCTTCGCTTCTGCCAGCGCCAGATCGCCTGCCGCAAATTCGCCGATCTCGCAATCCACGAAAGCGCCGCTGAAATCTTCCGGCCCGGCTTCAATCCAGCCTTCGCTGATCTGGATGTGCGCGTCTGAATGTTCGTCCGGTTCGATCTCGATCCGGAGATGATTTGCGCCCATGTAATCCCGGATATGACTCGCCCCCTTTTGCGGCGACAACTGTTTGCCTTCTGACTGCATGGCCGCGCTCGAGATCCCGAACGATTTCGCGAACGAGTCGCCAGCGGCTGGACCCAGCAAAATATCCACCGCGCGCAGCGGGCGCAGAGACGTCTGGGTGTCGATGTCGAACTCACGCAGCGAATCGATCATGTCGCCAAAAAATTCCAGCCGGACCGGCAGCGGCGCCTGCCAGGAGTAAACATCCAGAATACCGCCGCGGACGGCGAATTGCCCGCGAGTCGTCACCTGTGATGCGCGCTCGTAGCCTCTGGCGGCAAGTTTCTCCAGCAGCCAATCCATCTTTGCGCGTGCCCCGCGCTGAAGTTTAATGGCAGAGCTTTCAAGCGTGCCCCGCGCCGGAGCGGGTTGATCGAGACTGGCTCGCGTCGCCACCACCACAAGCGAAGCGGAATGGCGCTCCAGTTCCATCAACAGCGCTAGCCGTTCAGAGGCAATCTCCGGGTCGGGTAACACATTTTCCGCAGCCGGCAGTTCGGCTTCGGGCAGGAAAAGGGCGTCCGGCAGCCAGTTGAGCAGACTTTCATAGAAAAGTTCCTGTGAATGCACGCTGCGGCACACAATCCAGATCGCCGGAGCGCTGCGTTGCGCATCCGCCTGCCGGCTAAAGTGCGCGATTGCCGCTGCCAGAAATGGCTGTGCCGGCTCGATCACGTGTGAAAATTTCACGGGCCACTGCGCTTTCTTCAGGGCGCGCAGTTTGCGAGCGATTGGCTCGCTGGCGGCGAGCTCTTCCAGGAGCGTTCTGGTGACCGGTTTTTCCACGCACAATATTACCGCGAATTGCCGTTTGCTTGTAGCCGGCTGTTCTTGGGAAGTCGGAAAGCTTTCAGGCTTCGGACACAGGCGCGTCGGTGCCGCAAACGAGCATCGCGGCATCCGCAGCGCCAGCGGCCGACTACAGCGTGCGTCCAATCGCCGCGGCGACAGCGCGCAGACGCGGGACCAGCCCGGCAAAAATTTCCGGCGTCAACGCCTGGTTGCCATCACTCTTGGCCAGCTCCGGGGACTCGTGCACTTCAATCATCAGCGCATCCGCTCCCGCGGCGACTGCCGCCAGAGACATCTGGGGGACAAACTCTCGCAAACCGAGCGCGTGCGTCGGATCGACGATCACTGGCAGATGCGTTTTCGATTTCAAAATCGGCACGGCGCTCAAGTCCAGTGTGTAGCGGGCTGCGGTTTCGAAGGTGCGAATGCCGCGCTCGCACAGGATCACGTTGGGGTTGCCCTCGTTCAGAACGTACTCTGCGCTCATGATTAAATCGTAAATCGTGGCGCTAAACCCTCGCTTTAGCAGCACGGGAAGCCTGCTGCGCCCCACCTCCTTCAGGAGCGAAAAGTTGTGCATGTTGCGCGTGCCGACCTGCAGGCAATCGGCATATTCTTCGACCACGGAAAGATCGCGCGGGTCCATCACCTCGGTCACCACCGGCAGCCCCGTTTTCTGGCGCGCTTCCGCCAGATAACGCAGCCCGTCCTCGCGCAGCCCCTGAAAACTGTACGGCGACGTCCGCGGCTTGAACGCCCCGCCCCGCAGAATTTTCGCTCCCGACTCCTTGGCCGCCGCCGCGAGAGACAAAATCTGCTCCCGACTTTCCACCGAGCACGGCCCGCAAATGAGGACCACGTCTTCCTGTTCGCCCAGCCGCACATCGCCAATGGCAACAGAGGAAGCCCCGCGTGAATCGCGCGCGGCAAGTTTGTATGGTTTGAGCACGGGAACAATGGCCTCCACGCCCGCCATGGCCGCGAGCGGTTTTTCGCGAAGCTGCGCTTCCGGACCGATCACGCCGATGATGACGCGGGAAGCGCCCCGGCTGATGTGAGCCTCCAGGCCGAACTGGCGCACCCGGGCGACGATCTGTTGGACCTGTTCTTCCGTGGCGTTGGGTTGCGTTATGATAATCATTTCTTGGCAGCGGAATAATCAGGATGCCGTCGCCGCGAATTTTCTGCAAGTCCGGATGATCGCCATTCCGGGTAGGGCGCGGTTGTCCGGCAAACCGCGCGCCGGGAGAGGCGCAGTTGCTGCCATTTTGACCGGCGAGGAGACAAAAAGCCCCGAAAACATTCGGGGCTCATTGCCGTAGCCGGCTTGCTACAGAAAAAGCTTATTTGTTGGCGACAGTTTGCGGCCTGGCTGTTGCCAGCCCCGAACGCTTTCGGGGCTAGCTCAAGCTAAGCCGCCGTAGCTACATCAGCTGTAGCGGCCTCGCTCCTGTAGCTGTAGCCGGGATCGGTGATCCCGGCCCGGAGGCTAAGATTTTTTGGAGACCGGGGTCACCGACCCCGGCTACAGAGCGTAAGCTGCGACTTATGTTTCCTCGGCGCGCGCCTCCAACTGTAGCCGGGATCGGTGATCCCGGCTCGGAGGCTAAGCAATTTTTAGAGACCGGGGTCGGCGACCCCGGCTACAGTATTGGCTTAGCTTCAGTCGTTACTGACGACGACTTGTGTAGCGGATCGGCGCCATTGAGTCTGAGCGCTGACTTTTTCGATCTTTGCCTCTTGTTCTTCCAGGCCTTTGTTTACAGCCTTCAGTGCCGCTTCCAGCTTCTGCATTTTGGCATGCTCCTTGAGAAACTCATTGAGCAACATGGCATTGATCACCTCGTAGCGCACGGCTTCAGGCTGGCCTTTGGCACAGCTCCGAAAGTGCCTGCTCGCGAACTTTTTCGGAGCCTGCTCGCGAACTTTTTCGGAGCCGCAAGGAAGCCGCCGTGTAATACATCAGGCTGCAGCCGGGGTCGGCGACCCCGGCTACAGAGCGTAAGCTGCGACTTATGTTTCCTCGGCGCGCGCCTCCAACTGTAGCCGGGATCGGTGATCCCGGCTCAGAAGCTAAGCAATTTTTAGAGACCGGGGTCACCGACCCCGGCTACAAAGCGCAAGCTGCGACTGGCCTAACGATTATTCGCCACCTTCGGCGCCGGCTTCTGCATCTCCAGCTGCGTGCTCACCTTCTGGATCTGCGCTGCCTGCTCCTTGAGCTGCGCAGTAAGAAGGCCGATGTCTTTCTTCAGCTCGCTGATGGTTGCATCCTGCCTGATCGCTTTGGATTGCAGTTGCTCGATCCGACTCTGCTGCTCCTGCATTTGTTGAGCCTGTTGCTCGACTTTCCTGTGTTCCTTGAGGAACTCATTGAGCAACATGGCGTAAACCTGGTCGTAGCGGACGCTGTAGGTTTTGCCTTCCCGGTCGCGCACGACCAGGCCGGGATTGACTTTCGCCACATCCTCAGCCACAAGTCCGAACTGCAATTTGCCGGAAGGATCCATCTCCTTCTTGTAATGAAAGGTAACAGGCTTGAGCGAGTAGAGCGCCTCGCTGGCCTTACCCATCGGCTCGATCTGTTCCTTAAACCGGTTTGAGGAGGGGACGGTGCCGAGCTTCCCGGAGCTGTCAACAAACACCGCCGAACCGGTCACCGCCGCTCCAAAAATGCCGTTAATATAGGCGGCCACTATATTCGAGTTACCGATGCGGGTGGTATTGCTTTCGCCGGGAGGTCCAGACGTATTGTAACCAATATTGATGTTGTTCACTCCGGTATCGAGCGCAATACCGGCATTAAATCCGATGCAGGTGTTGTTAAAGCCGGTGGTGTTGTTGCCCATCGCTCCAAGGCCGACCGCAACGTTGCCGGTGCCGGACGTGTTGCTGAAGAGCGCGCTTGCACCAACGGCTGTATTGTAGCCGCCGATGTCGTTGATCAACACCTGGTAACCCACAGCGGTGTTGTAAGGGCCACTAATATTTGACGCCAAAGCGCTCCATCCGACAGCGGTGTTAGCCGATCCGTCAACGTTAGCGTTCAGCGCATGGGCGCCAACCGCGGTGTTCTGAACCGCAAAGCCGTTGCCGCTGTTGTCGTTGCTAGTCAGCGCCGCATAGCCAACAGCGGTGTTTTCGCTCGCGTGCTGATTAGCAAGCAGGGCCAGGCTGCCAAGAGCTGCGTTGAAATTACCATCGACATTATTCTGAAGCGCCGCATATCCAATCGCTGCGTTATCGTGTCCCGTGGTGTTACCCAACATCGCTACGTAGCCGTGGGCCGTGTTAGCATTGCCAGTCGTGTTGCTAAAAAGCGCTCCAGCGCCGCTGCCTGTATTGTTGCTGCCGCTGCTGTTGCTGAAAAGCGCCAGATCACCTACGGCCGTGTTATAGTTTCCCCCTGTAGTATCGTTGAACAAGGCATGGAAGCCGACAGCGGTGTTGCCCGTGTCGCCTCCGGCGTTCAACGCCCCGTCGCCCACGCCCGTCTGCTCGACAGCAAGCTCAAGCACCCCAATTCCCGGAGGTCCTTGTGGGCCGGGAGGTCCTTGTGGTCCCTGTGGCCCCTGTGGTCCCTGAGGCCCAGGTGGCCCAGGAGGTCCGGGCGGCCCAGGCGGGCCAGGATCTCCTTGTGGTCCCGGCGGCCCTTGCGGTCCAGCAGGCCCCTGCGGCCCTTGCGGCCCGGGAGGGCCCTGCGGCCCGGGCGGTCCGGGCGGGAAACTGCCCACAGCAGCCATCCCAAGCTGGCCAGTAGCCGGATCCACTAACACTGCCTGGATCGGCGCAACAGGATTCATGTTGATAATCCCAGCAAGAAACGCCGCCACATGCACAGCCGGATCGCCTATGCGAATCGTGCCCGATTCACCCGCCACACCGCTGTTGCCAATGTCGATGTTGTTATCCCCAGTCGTCAGGTTGCTCCCGGCATCGTCCCCCAGGGCAATGTTGCCGTTGCCGGTGGTGTTGTTGGTAAGGGCAAACGCCCCGGCAGCAGTGTTGCTAGTCCCGGTCGTGTTGTTCAGCAGCGCTCCTGTGCCCAGAGCCGTGTTATCGCTGCCACTGCTATTGAGCAGGAGCGCCACCGCGCCCACCGCGGTGTTGTCATCGGCGGTGGCCAGAGCCAGGGTCCCTGCGCCAAGAGCGGTGTTGAAACCGTTGGTCGTGTTCGCAAAGAGCGAATACCAGCCAAAGCCCGAGTTACCCACACCGGTGGTATTGCTAAACAGCGCGTGATCGCCATCGGCGGTGTTGAACCCCGGCAGCGCGCTCTCCGGCGTCCCTTGCGCCCCTCGCAGGAGAGCCAGGCTCGCCGACACAAAGAACAGCGCAATCATATTGCGACTTTTCATGGTTGCCTTTTTCTCCTTTCTCGTTTGGCCTTCTGAGAAGTCTCCCTGCGCGTGCGCACATTGACGCTCCTGCCGGTGCAATCTCGCCACGGAACGAATGGGTCCAACTGACGGACTTCAAGGACAGGAGGAACCCTGCACTCGCGGGGTGATAGCTGCGCCCCAAATCGCGTCTCATATCAGGCCCTTTCATTGTGGACGCCGTTCTGCCAAAAGGCGCCTTCTCTGTCAAGACAAAAGTTAATAAGGCTGGCGAGGGCACGCGGTGCCTCGGGTCGAAAACGTGTAAGGCTTGTTAATACCTGAGGCTCACCGGCCGGCGGCTGGCACAAGGAACGCAAAACGCGGTTCGAAGTCGAGGAATTTTGTTTCAAAGGTTGCTGATTGGCTTAATCTCTAGTCGTGCAAAGGACGATGCTGGCAATCGTGAAAGCGAAAGCCGAGCCGGGGTTGTGGCTGGAGGAAGTGGCGGTTCCCACGATCGGTGATGACGACGTGCTTGTTCGCGTTTTGAAGACGTCAATCTGCGGCACGGACGTGCATATCTACAACTGGGACGCTTGGGCGCAGAAGACCATTCCCGTCCCGATGACGATCGGGCATGAATTTGTCGGTGTTGTTGAGGATCTTGGCGGGCATGTGAAAGGTTTTGCCAGGGGGGAGCTGGTGGTGGGCGAGGGGCACATCACCTGCGGGCATTGCCGCAATTGTCTTGCGGGGCGGCGGCATCTTTGCCCAAATACGCAGGGCGTGGGCGTAAACCGCGCCGGGGCGTGGGCGGAGTTTGTGGCCATTCCGCAGGACAACTGCTGGCACGCCGACTCGTCCATTCCGCTCGATGTGCTTTCCTGTTTTGATCCGCTGGGCAACGCCGTGCATACTGCGCTGTCGTTTGATCTGGTGGGAGAAGATGTGCTGATCACCGGGGCGGGGCCCATTGGGTGCATGGCCATTGCGGTATGCAAGCGCGCCGGCGCACGTCACGTGGTGATCACCGACGTCAATCGGTATCGTCTCGATCTGGCCCGTAAAATGGGAGCGGATCTGGCGCTGGACGTGGGTACGGAGAAAGTCGCCGACGCGATGCGCAGGCTGGGCATGAAGGAAGGCTTCGACGTGGCGTTGGAGATGTCCGGCAACCCGAAGGCGTTCCAGGACATTTTGCCCAACATGTTTCACGGCGGGAAAATCGCCTTGTTAGGCATCATGCCCGGGAGCGCGGCCATTGATTGGAACACGGTGGTCTTCAGCGCGCTGACCATCCAAGGCATTTATGGCCGCGAAATGTATGAGACCTGGTACAAAATGACCGCCCTGATTCAGTCCGGTCTGGATATCTCGCCCGTGATCACGCATCGTTTTCCTTACACACAATTCAAGGAAGCGATCGAGCTGATGAAAACCGGCAACTCCGGCAAAATCGTGCTGGAGTGGGGCGAGCGCTGAAAATCTCAGCGCAACGCAGCGGCTTCTTTTTCGCGGCCTTCGAGCTCGAGCACCATGCGCCTGATGTGCTTGTAGTCCTGGTGCCGGCGCAGGAAATTCAGGCTCTCCTGCGGGTCACCCCATTTGAGAATTTGAATTGTCTCCTGGCGAACGCCCCATTGATTCATTTCCCTCTGGTTGGGCATGTAAAGGTCAATGGTGTTACGGCCGGCGAGCGCCCAGCCGTAATCTTCCACCCGATAGGTCTGGCCGGTGGAGAGCAAACGGAACACTGTGCCTGCGGGCCAGCGCGCCCAATCGGCAGCCGCGCTGCCGGGAAGGGAAGCCCGCAGCGACACGACGGTAGCGCGCCGTATTCTTAGGGAAGCCGTTCGGCGCGCGGACACAGAAAAGCGCTCCAACGGCGGCGAGTACGCAGCGCGTTGCCGCTGCGCCCGAGGCGGATCATCCACCGGAATCGCGCGCGGGACTTCGTAAGCCAGAGTCGCGCGTGGCACCACTTCCGCCCGGCGGATGGCCGGCCCTGCGGCGCGCAATTCGCCCCCCAACGCGTTGCGGTTGCCAAATTCGCGGTGATCCGCCTCCGTGTGCGTGTAAGCAGTCGTTCGCACCTGCTGGAAATCGGTCCTGGCCAGGGGCGGCTCGTACGGGGGCAGCGCGTGCTCGGTGCCGCAGGCGCTGAGCAGAAGGATGGCGATGAAAGCCGCGAGGAGAGCGAGGGCGAGGTTACGGCGCTTAGTATAGGTCAAGGCGAACCACCGTTGGCGGGTTATTAACAGTTATTCACAACCCGCGCAAGCAATTTTTCCAACCTCACACGCTGGATTCGTTTTTGTCTCTGCGGCGGAATCTGGCTAATCTGCAGTCACGTATGATCGCCGAATTTAAGCAACAGATTGCACAGACACTGGAGGAGATCAGGGCGCAGGGTCTTTTCAAAACGGAGCGAATCATCACCAGCCCGCAGGACGCGCACATTGCGATCGCCGGGGGTAAACGCGTGCTCAACATGTGTGCGAACAATTATCTGGGACTGGCTGATCACCCCGCGCTCATCGCGGCGGCCAAGGAAGCGCTGGATACCCACGGCTTCGGCATGGCCAGCGTGCGGTTCATTTGCGGCACACAGGATATTCACAAGGAGCTGGAAGCTGCGCTCACAAAATTTCTCGGCACGGAAGAGACCATTCTTTATCCCTCCTGTTTCGATGCCAATGGCGGTTTGTTCGAGACGCTGCTTACTGAAAAGGATGCGGTGATCAGCGACGAATTGAACCACGCCAGCATCATCGACGGTATCCGGTTGTGCAAAGCGCAGCGGTTGCGTTACAAGCACAACGACATGGCCGATCTCGAGACGAAACTGAAGGAAGCCAGTGGCGCGCGTTACAAACTCATTGCGACCGACGGCTGTTTCTCGATGGATGGAACAATCGCCAATCTGGCGGCGATCTGCGAGCTGGCGGAAAAATACGGCGCCCTCACAATGATTGACGACGCGCACGCCACCGGGTTCCTGGGCAAAACCGGACGCGGCACCCACGAATACCGCGGGGTGATGGGCAAAATCGACATCATTACCGGCACGTTGGGCAAAGCCCTGGGCGGCGCCAGCGGCGGGTTCACCAGCGGGCGCAAGGAAATTGTCGATCTTTTGCGGCAACGTTCGCGACCCTATTTGTTTTCCAACACGATCGCGCCACCAATCGTGGCCGCGTGTCTGAGAGCGATCGAGCTCCTCAGCGCGTCCACTGAGTTGCGCGACAAGCTGGAGGAAAATACGAAGTTTTTCCGCGCCGCGTTGACCGAACGCGGTCTAACGATCAAACCGGGCGTGCATCCGATTGTGCCGATCATGATTGGCGACGCGGCGAAGTCGCAACAGTTCGCGGCCCGCATGTTGGACAAGGGCGTTTACGTGATCGGCTTCTTTTACCCGGTAGTTCCGCACGGCACGGCGCGCGTTCGCACACAGGTCTCCGCCGCGCATTCGCGCGAAGACCTGGAGTTTGCGGCCAACGCCTTCGCCGAAGTGAACGCAGAGCTGAAGGAAAGTTAGAAAGTGGGAGAGGTAAAAAGCTGACCAGTTCCAGTTTGGTTTTATAACCTTTCAACTCTTCTAACGACCCTTGTGCTAAAGCGACGAATAGTGTTGCGCTGCAAACTCAGTCCTTTTTAACCTCGGCAGCGCCTGCCAAAAGTTCAGTATCCGATGAAACCGGGCGACTTTAGCCGGGGAAAACCGGAGAATACTTTGATGTCATTTAAGGGCTGGAAGGCCGCAGGATCGATGGCAAGGAGTGTTTCATCGGGCCATTAGTCTGAGAAAGGTGGACACTCTTGAATCATTTCCAGAGCCTTCTCAACGTCGCGTCAGCAAAATCGCTCTACCCCGCTTCGGCCTTAGAGGCGTTTTGGGCGAAGCCGAAGCGCTCTACGGCAATCATAGTGGGTGTGCTCGCAGCAATTGCGGTGATTGGGATTTTGTCGGCCGTGCTCTCGGGACGCGCTGCGGTGCTCGTGTTGGATAAGCCGTCGCGGCATTTTTTTTACCCGTTCACGATCCAAAACCTGATGCACGTCGTATTTTTCGTTGGGCTAAGCGATTTGTTTGTGCGCTGGCGAATCGCCTCCCGCGAAAAGGCGTTCCTCCGCGTTCATTATCTGCCGGAGGACGACAAAACGGTGCTGGTGTCGCGTGATCTGGGGCCGATTCGCAAACGCCTGATTGGCGAGTTCGATCATGAGAATGGATTTCTGCCTTCGCTGATCAATCTGGCGGTGCTGCAATTTCAATCGAGCGGCTCGGTGGAACAGGCCGCCGGCGTCATGAGCCAGCATCTGGATTTGATGAGCAACCGCGTGGACATGCGTTACGGGCTGGTGCGGTTCATTGCGTGGGTCGTGCCGACGCTCGGTTTCATCGGCACGGTCTATTCGCTCGGTGCGTCCCTTTCCGCAGCCGGGCTGAGCGAAACGCTGGATTTGAAAGAAGTCGCCAAGACGCTCGGCGTCGGTTTTGACTGCACGATGGTCGCGCTGGTGGAAAGCGCCATCCTCGTTTTTCTTCTGCATCTGGTCCAGGAAAAGGAAGAATCCGCCGTAAACAGCGCCGGCGATTACACGCTGCGGAATCTGATTAATCGGCTCTACAGCGAAGATGACCAATCGCAATGAGAGCGCGCCGGCGCGAGATCAACATCTTCAACATGTCGCTGCTGGACATTTTGTGCGGCGCGCTTGGGGCGTTCTGTTTCATGATGCTGGTAGCGCTGCCGTACTACAAGGCGCCAGAGAAAAAATTGCGAGAGGCACAGGAGGAAACAAACAAACTGTTGCGCGACATCGAAAAGATGAAGGACACGATGAAAGACCAGCAGGCAGTCGAAGACCTTTCTGCGCTCGTTAGGCGTTTGGAAGCGCAAGTTAAATTGCTGCAGGGGGAAGTGAACCAGCTCTCGGCTGAGAACCAGGAATTAAAGGAGCGGGTCGCGAAGCTCGACACGCAGAACAAGCAGCTCCAGGCGCAGAACGATCAGCTACAAGCCGAGAAAAAGAAGCTCCAGGATGACAACGAAGCGCTCAACCAAACCTTGAATCAGAGGCAGCCATTTGTCGTCTTAAGCTCGACGGGATCAGCCGGCGAAACGGCCAGAATCTATCTCGCCGACAACCGTATCATTAGTGGCAAAACGGAGCCTGCAAATCCCGTGTTCAATCCGGACTTCTCCCAGGGCAGCGGGTGGTCTGGCGATCGTGTCGGCTCATTTCCTGGCGAAGGCGTTTTCTTTTGGATCTGCGCCGCCCTTACGCCCGAATCCGTCTTTAAGGTCTATGTGCGAAACGATGCGCCGGATTGGGGGCGACGGACCTTTCCGGTGCGGACGGCGTTGTTTGGGAATCTTGCCAATAACACGGCGTTCCAGATGATGCCGGCAGTTACGCTGACCCGGGAACGCTATTGGGCGTTCCTTGGCACCATCAAAACCGACGAGAATTATCGCCCGTTCTTCACACCGGCGACACCAGCAGAACAGGAAGCGGAATGGCGCAGGCTGTCGAAGGCGCCGCCCAGTGCTGCGCCTTCTCCCACGCCAGGCGGACGCGCAGCAGCTACGGCTTCGCAGGCTCCCGCGGTTCCAGCAGACGTTCCCGCGGTGCGGCGCGAGTTTGAAGAAGCACTGCAAGAACTTAACGCCGCAATGTCGAGCAGCGGCCCCGGGACCGAAGAGCGGAGAACCAAAGCCATCCAACGCTTCGAGGCGATCCAGAAAAAGATGCAGGATTTGCGGCGACAATACTTGCCACGCCCAACAGAAACAGCAGACCCGTGGCAGAAGATGATCCACGAATTAAAACAGCAGCCGCCGCGACCGCAAGATCGCCAGACCGCGCCGAATCTGTCACCATCGGTATCGCCATGACTAGTCGCGTCCGTTGCAGTTGCGGCAGAGTCTATGACCCGGTCAAACATTCGGCCTGCCCCGATTGCGGCGCCGAATCGGCGGTGGAATCGGTGGTAGTCGCCGAAAAGATCAAGCCACCGGTCCCGCCGAAGATCGAGCAGGCGGCAAAAGGTCCGGATCGGGCAGTGGCTGGAACATCTATTCCGGCACTGCTGAACACCCGGCTGATTTACATCGCGGGCGCGGTGGTTGTGGGTTTGAGTGTGTTGTGGCTGAGCACTCACCGCAAACCGCGCGGTGACACCTCAGCGGGGAACACCAATGTCGCTGCGGTATCGCCTGCGCCCTCTGCCCAACCTTCGGAATCGGTACACCAGCAATCCGCTCCAGTCCCAAGCGCGCAGATCCAGCCTACAGCGCAACCAGCGGTAGCCGATGTTTCGCCCACGCCGGCGCCGAATCCCGATCTTGCGCCGGCGCCCCCGGGGGTTCAATTGGACTCACGCCTCACTGGAACTTGGGAAACCAAAGGGCGATGGCCGCCTAATTCCTCTCGCATGCGCACCTTCCGCTGGTCCGTGGAAACAAACGGACGTTTCACTTTTTCGGGGCCGTGGTCAGATCAGGGAACGATCACGGCCTGGAATGGGAAGATGAAATGGTTTTCTGATCACGCCGAGCCTGCCGATCTGACATACGAATTTATGGGGGACATGCTGGTCACTCACGGCCCGCTTGGCGATGCTTACTGGACCCGATCAAAAAGTTCAACCCAGCGATCGAGCCGATCCGCTCAACGAGACAAATCAAGAACGAACAGAGCGCAGGACGGCGACGTTATCAGGCGCGAGATTCTCAGGCGCATGTTTCGGCATTTCCCGTGACGCTCGCCGTTGCGGCTCGGCATAATCTTCACCGAAGGCGCACATTATCTGGCGGGAAAGCCGCTGCGTCTTTTGCCAACGCGTTGGTGACAACACGCGCCACCTTCCCACTGGCGCGTCGTCGCAGGTGTAGCAGATTAGCGCATGCACAAAGCGCTCGCGAGCCAGGTGGATTGGACCGCGCTCCGCGAAGATTTTCCCATTCTTCGCCAGCAGGTGCGCGGGCATCCGCTGATTTATTTCGACAGCGCGGCCACTTCGCAAAAACCGCGTCCGGTGCTCGAAGCGCTTCGGAATTTCTACGAGCGCGACAACGCCAATGTGCACCGCGGCCTGCATACCTTGAGTTCGCGCGCTACAGATGCGTACGAAAAGGCGCGCCGCCGCGTTGGCGAGTACATCGGCGCGTCGAGCCCGGACGAAATTATTTTCACACGCGGCACGACCGAGAGCGTCAACCTCGTCGCCCAGGCGTGGGGCGGAAAATTCATTCGCCACGGCGACGTAATCCTGCTCACCGTGATGGAGCACCACAGCAATCTGGTGCCGTGGCAGTTGTTGGCGGAACGCACCGGCGCGCAGCTGCGGTTTGTGCCCGTGCACGATGACGGCACCCTGGATTTGGATCAACTGCCGTCGCTGCTGACGCCGGAGGTGAAACTGTTTGGCTTTACCCACATCTCAAATTCGCTGGGCACAATCAATCCCGTAGCCCAACTGTGCGAGAAAGCGCGCGCGGTGGGCGCGCTCACCCTGGTGGACGCGGCGCAGAGCGCGGGCCACCTGCCGATCGATGTGAGCGAGTTGGGCTGCGATTTTCTGGCCTTCTCCGGGCACAAGATGTGTGGACCGACAGGGATCGGCGTCCTTTACGCGCGCGCCGCGATCCTCGATTCCATTCCGCCGTGGCATGGCGGCGGCGAAATGATCGTCAGCGTGCGATTGGAAAAGAGTGAGTTTAAGAAACCGCCCCATCGGTTCGAGGCCGGCACGCCCAATATCGCTGGCGCAATCGGGCTGGCCACCGCCATGGATTACATCGACGCGATTGGGCGCGCGGCGATTTTCGAACACGACACGCGACTGGCCCGCTACGCCGCGGAACGCCTGGCGGAATTGCCGGGAACCCGCATCTTTGGGCCGAAGGAGGAACGGGGCGCGCTCGTGGGATTTGTCATGGACACCGCGCATCCGCATGATCTGACCACGTTCGCCGACCAGTATGGCCTGGCCATGCGCGGCGGGCATCATTGTAATCAGCCGCTCATGCGCCGGTTTGGCGTGCCGGGGACAACGCGCGCCAGTTTCTATTTTTACAACACGATGGAGGAGATCGATCTAATGATGGAAATCCTGCAAAAGGCTGTGCGTTTCTTTTCATGACCACAGAGATCGAAGAGCTCTATCAGGAAGTGATCCTCGATCATTCGCGCCGGCCGCGGAATTTTGGCGAGCTCCCGGATGCTGCGGTGCGGGTGCATGGCGATAACCCGGCTTGCGGCGATGAAATTCATTTGGCGATCAAGTTCGATTCGCACGGTGGTGTGGGCGACATCAAGTTTACCGGACGCGGCTGCGCCATCAGCCAGGCCTCGGCCTCATTGATGACGATGAAGGTCAAAGGCAAAAGCCGAGAAGAAGTGATGACGATGCTGCGCGCATTTCACGATCTGGTGACCGATGAAAACAGTCAGCCGCCCAAAACGCTGGGCGACCTGCGCGCCATGCAGGGCGTGCGCAAATTTCCGCAGCGCGTCAAATGCGCCATGCTGCCGTGGCGCGCGGTGGAACAAGCGCTTGAGCAGGGCGCAGGCGAAGCCACTGTGTCAACCGAACCGGCATAATCGCGGGCGCGGGTTCAATCAACGGTTGTGGCGACAAGCGGCACGCCTCATGATCAACGGCGTCGGATGGCATCCGGCTTAGAGATTCGCATCGCTACCCTGAACGACGCCGCCGCGATTGCGGAAATCTACAATCAAGGCATCGAGGACCGGGTCGGCACGTTTGAGACCGATCTGCGAACCGCGGCGGATCAGCGCGCCTGGCTTCAGTCCATCGCCGGCCGTTACCCGGCGGTGGTTGCCGAACTCGATGGCGATATTGTCGGGTGGGCCGGCGCCAGTCCGTACTCTGCGCGACATTGTTATCGCGGCATTGGCGAATTCTCGATCTATGTCCGTCGCGACTGGCGAAGCCGGGGCGTCGGCGATCTGCTGATGGCGGCGCTCATCCGAGAAGCCGAACGACTGGGATTCTAAAAACTGCTGTCGCGCATTTTTCTGTTCAACGAGGCCAGCCGGGCGCTCTGCCGCAAACACGGCTTCCGCGAGGTCGGCGTGTACGAGAAACATGCGCCCCTCGATGGCCGCTGGCTTGATGTCGTCATTGTCGAACGGCTGATCGCCTCGAATTTCCGCGTCGCCAGTTCGTGAGTCTCGAGTCAGAATGAGCTCCCAACGATGATCAACAATGGCAGTGGCTATTCAATGGAAAGAAATAATCTGCCACTGACATTAAGCTGGACAACAACGTCCTCGTATTTCATGAATTTGATTTCACGGCACTAACGCGAGCTTAATTTGAAAGGAAGTTTCCAATGATGAAGCCATGCAGATCAATCCCATTGATGGTGATGGCCGCTCTTGCAGCAAGCCAGATCCGGGCACAGGAATCTTTTTCTGTGCAGGCGGCAAACGGGTACGTGCGCAACAAGGATTGGAGCGGTTTGGTTCAGTATGCAACCAAGTTTACAGCAAGCGATCCGCGGTCGGAGCTGGCCTGGTATTATCTGGGAAACGCCTACGGGGTTGGGCTGCGCGATCCGGCGAATGCAGTTCGCGCATTTGAGAGGGCGGTAACGCTGAAGCCACAATGGCCGGAAGCCTGGAATGCGCTCGGTTTCACTTACCTCGACCTGAAACGCTATGCCGAGGCCGCCTCAGCTTTCCAGCGTTGTGTCGAACAGGCACCGGCGAAGTCTAATTACTGGCACAATGTGGCCTATGCCTACGCCGAGGCGAACAAACTGTCGCAGGCTATTTCCGTGCTCGAGAAGCAACGCAATGCCGTCGGATCTTCGGCGACCGCTCTCGACTGGTATAACATGGGTAATGACTTCGCTGCCTTGGGGCGGTTGACGGATGCGATCAGCGCCTACCAGAAATCGTTAGAGCTGAATTCCCAGTACGGCGATGCCTGGAACAACTTGGGCGTGGCCGAACAAGAGCGTGGTAGTTTTGATGCCGCCCTTAATGCCTACCGGCGGGCAGCCGCGTTAGGCAATACTCTCGGGCAAAGTAACGCTTCAAATCTGCAATCCGGGCTCGCCGCGGCCCAGCAGCAGGCGCCTGGGCAGCATGTAACAGGGCAGATGGTTCGGGAATTCGTGCGCCAGGGCCAGGCGAAGGCCTTTCAAATCAACCACCCGGAATCGATCGCCCAGCCTTACGGGCACCCGTAGCGCGCAAGGGGCAACTGCTATTCGGAAGCTCAACGGTCCGTGTTTCCCTCGTCGTACGGGTTTTCCGGGAGCTCATCCGAGTTCGGTCTGTGCTCCTGTTTTGCTTCGCGCGGTGTGATGCTGTGGATAATGCCGCCGATTTGCGGTTGAAGCTCGCTTTCCTGGGCTTTCGGGAACCAGTAGTGGAACTCGATGTACTTTTTTTGCGTTCTCAAGCTGATGATTCCGGCGATTGCCGTCACCAGCTGGCCCTTGCGCTGTCCATCTAACGTCACTCGTTTGATCTTTTCAATTTCACCTTTGCCGGTGAAGTTCTGCACTTTTTTACTGTTTGTTTCTACCGACACCTCATCATCTTTGAAGTAGTTAACTGCGCTTTCCAGCAGCGCGTCGCGTTCCTTGTCGGTATCGAGCTCGCGGAAGACTTCATCAATGTTCGTTCCCTCTGGGGCAATTCGGTCGCGTGATTTGTTCCCACTTTTCTGCAAACGCATGGGGAAGACCGAAACGACAACATGCGCCTGCCGTCCTGGACTCCAGCTGTCGATAAATTCGCCGCGTTGATCTGTCTCCCACGAATCGGGGAAAACAATCGAGCTAACCTTTTCATTGTCGAATTGCAGTTCCCATGTCTTGGCCAAAAGCGAAATGGAAAGGAGGGACATGCCAATCGTGGCAGCAGCGAGAAATGTTTTCATGCTTTTGTAGATAGAGTCGAGCGTATCAGAGCGATGCGCAGATCAAAGCTTATTTCTCATCATACACTAGCGGATTCAGGTAAACTGGCATCGCACATGCGAATTGGAGCGGTTACCGCGCCCAGTCACAAACGAAGTCGCTGTTCAGCATTCGTGCAGAGCGATGCTGGCGCCGACCCAGGTTTTGTCGATGTTGAAATCGACGCCCATCATTTTGCCCTGGCTCATCCGGACGAGGTTGTTCACGAGCGTCGGATCGCTGTCGTTCTCCGGCCACACAAACATCATCCGAATTTCGGCCCTGGATTTCCGGCCATCGACCGTGGGCACAAACGCCGCGTATTCGATTTTTTTCTGTAAAATCCACTCGCCCGGGTCTGGCAAAGCAGCGATTTTTTCGCGGGTCGGCTCCATGTCCACGCCGTGTCCGGCGAATGAATAAAGCGGTTTCAAGACGTAATCTCCGGCGTTTTGATCGGATGGAAATTCATCGGCGAAGAACGCCAGCGAAGTGTGCGCCGTCTTCAAAAACGGCAGCGAATGTTTGCTGATCTTGAAATACCAGTTGGGATGCCCGACCCAGGTGACATCGAGGTCGTCCTGAAAACGGAACGACAGGTTCAAATCGGGCCGGCGAATCAGTTCATCGAAAATGACGCGGTTATAAATGCGCTCGATGCGCACCTGGCGTCCGTCGCGCTCGTAGAACAAATGACGGCCGCATTTGGTGATTTTGGTTACGCAAACCGGGCGCACGCCGAGCAATCGTTCCGTGGCGGCAAAATCGACGCGGGTTTTTTGTTTTTCCGGCTCGATCTCCAGGAGGATGACATTTTCGGACGCCGCATCGGCCAGGATGGTGCGTCGCAGGAGCTGGATGTATGCCTCATCGTTGATCCCTCCAAAGGACGAGGTCCAGTTGCGCGGAATAATGGGATACGCTTTGCGAATGCAGCCGAGCAACAATAATTGGAACCCGAACAAGCTCGGGAAAGCCTGCAGCTCGATCAGGCGCGGGACCAGCCGTTCGCCCTCGGCGCAAATGGCGAAATCGATCACCAGGAAGTTGGGATGCGCTGATTCGTTGGGAACTTCCAAGGCTTTCGGGACCGCTGCGGCCGCGTGTTGTAGAAATTCCGGCCCGCGCGTCGCGGCGACGATCTGGCGCGCCGCGCGGGTGATTTCTTCGGTGAAGTCGCGTGTGAAAAAAATGGGCGTCTCCGAGATGCGGAAATCGGCCGGCCATTTCTCGGTTTCGTTCACGCAGCGCGTCAGCGCCGCGTACTTGTCCGGCGTAAAGTCGGCGTTGAAAGCGGCGCGCAAATTCGGATCCATCGCTTAAATCCGCGGCGCGTTATTCGCCGTTAATTCGTTGATCGGCAATGCTGTTGATGTGAATCGGGCCAAGGATGGCTGTCGCTCCCTCGTCATCGACGACAACGATGCGAATTGCCGCGTCGGGTGACAAAAGCATGATCGCGCGCCGGCGCCGGATATTGGCGCCCGTCGGATGTGCGGATAATAAACGGCGGCAACCGCACTGCCAAAAGACGCTCCCGAACATCAGCAATCATCATATCAGGAATTGCCCGCCTCGCATTACCTGCTCGCCGTCGAACCAGATGTCGAAGTCGCGGCCCACACAGTCGATGTGCGTTTTGGACGCCCAGTCGGCGCCGGTATGTTCGGCGTAAGGATGACCGAAGGCGATGTGGACGCCGGGGATTTTCTCGTCCTGCAAAATGTTTCCGATCACGCGGGTGCAGGCGATGTTAGTGCCGATGGCGAATTCGCCGACGCGATCGCTGTTTTCGTCCGTGCGCGTGTATGCGCGAAATGCGTCGCGCAAATCCTTGTTATCCGATTGCAACGATCGGATACGATTGTTTTCCACTTCGATCGTCAGCGGCGTCGCTTGCAGATCGCCAAATCGTTCGCACAGATAATCGCCCACCACGCCGTCCACGACAAAGACGCCGTTGGTATTCATTGGCGCGGTGAAGATTTCGCCGCCTGGCAGGTTTCCCCATTTTTCTTTGGTGATGATCCCGCTCGTTTTGAGCCACCGGAGTTTTGGCGAAAGCTCGGCCTCGAATTCGGTGCCATGCGGAGTTTTACAGGTGATCCGCGCAGCGTGGCGCGCGCGCTCGACCAGGCGCTCGCTCAACTGGTCCACTTTCAGAAAATCGGCGCGCATGCCTTCCAGCATAATCTGCCGATTGATATTGACCATGTGCGCGTGCCGAATGCGATGCCGGTTGACGACGTCGGTCATTTGCGTGCGCGCTGGAAGCTCGCCCGGCTGCGTTTGCGCGGCGAAGATCGACACCTGCGAGCGGGCCAGGTCGGCAAGGATGATTGGCGGCATGCGTTGCAACGGCCGCGGCGCGTGATCTTCGAGCACAAACAGGCTGTAATCCGCGCCCACCCGTTCCACTTCCTGCTGCAGCGCCGCAGCGATTTCCCGCGTCGCCGCGTCGGTGATAATGGTGATCCGCTCTTTCCGTTGCAATCGAAGGCAGACATCGATGGCGTTGCGCGCGCCGGGGATCAGTTCCGGATCGACGCGACCAAGATACGCGCGCTCAGACATATAAAGCCTTGAGAATTACGCTGAAAAGGGACGCAGGCAAATCAACCGCTTCGTCAGGACAAGCCGAGGCGGGCTCGGCCGCGCGAAAAAACTACGCCGCCCTTTTGACGAAGCGACGCCTTGCAATTTCGTTCTGGGCACGGCTGGGTTCGACATCGCGTTTTGGATTCGAGAGCTGGCCGTGGATATGAGGTTTCATTTGCGGGTTAGTTTGATTGTCGGAGTCGCCCTCGGGATTTCGTTTCACGCCCCCTCTGTTCGGGGCGACGAACCGGCGCGAGCGCTTCGCTTCGAGCTATCCAAAGACGATGCGCAAAAGGCGAAGAAACTGGCCCAACAACTGGCGGCACTTTCTCCCAGGGTAAACCCTGAGGAAGCAAAACTTCTGGCGGCATGCGCTTTTGCCACCGTCGGCAAGCTGCGGCGCGAGTACCGGATGTTTGGCACGCCGATTTTCAATAATTTTCTGGTTTATCATGGCATCAGAAAGCGCGGTTACTGCTATCAATGGTCGGAAGACCTGCTGGTGGCGCTGGATAAATTGAAGCTGCGCACCCTCGAACTGCGTTGGGGCGAGGCCCACCCGGGAACGTGGCGGGAGAACAACTGCATTGTGGTGACCGCCAAAGGCCAGCCATTTTCGCAGGGAATCATGCTCGAATGCTGGCGGCACCTGGGACATCTCTCCTTTGGTCCGGTGGCCGCGGCGGCGACGGACAACTTTGATCCGTACACAGAAAACGCCGCTTACGCGCGTTTTGTGCGGCAGAAAGCGGCAGCCGCCCAGCCGTCGCCGCGCGGTCATCATGTCGCTTTTTCAACCGGCATGATGGAGAAGAGAAAAAAAGCCGCCAGGAGCGCCGGGGATGCCGGGAGCCATTACGAGTAATTGGATTCTTCTTGCGCCCAACACGAGACCGCTGCAAGGTCGCCATGCAATGAGCAGGTTCGCGCATTCGATCAAACATCGAAGCGCCTTTGTCGTGACCTGCGCGCTGGCGGCCTTTGTCTGGGCAGTTGCCCTGAGCGTTTCGCCGCAATTGCACGAGCGCATTCACGGCGACGCGAACCGCGCGGAACACACCTGCGTGGTTACGGCGATTGCCTCCGGCACGTGCGCACACACTTTTGCGCCCTCTTTGGTGGGCGCGCCGGCTGGAGCCCTCCAATTTTCCAAAATTCCTTCGCTCACTCCCAGGTGGGTCGAATCGCTTTTTCTTAAGGCGCACCTCTTCGCGCACGCACCGCCGGAATTGGATTAAGCGCCGCCGGCCGGTGAGCCGTTGTTCCGCGCGCGACGCCGCGCGCAGCTAATTTGCGCTGGATTGTGGCGCGCGTCGCGGCTCCGTCTGCTTTGAAAGCCATCGCACTCAGGCGCTGGCAGATCGCGAGCCGGCAACGCCGGTTGGCGCAAGAAACCGTTGGCCGGTTCGCCATGCAGGCGCGCCGGGCAGATCACAACGCCATCTCAAACGTCCTTTTCAAAGATTTCGATGACGAAAAGTTTTGTTGCAGCAGTGATTTTCCTTTTCGGCGCTGCCGCCGCTGCAAATGCGCAGGGTGGTTCGCCGGTGGCACCGACCCCCACGCCGTCTCCTTCGCCGGGCATCGCCGAAGCCGAGCCGGTCGTGGTAAGTGGCGGCGCGATTGAACGCAGCGAGACTGACACCGCTCAACCGGTGACGGTTTTGACCGAAGAAGATTTGAAAAGCCGCGCCGAACCAACGCTCGGCGACACGTTGCGGGCGCAGCCGGGCATCGCAGGCAGTGGGTTCACCGCCGGCGCGAGTCGTCCCATTATTCGCGGGCAATCGGACAATCGGGTGCGCGTGTTGAATAACGGGACCGAGGTGTTCGACGTTTCCAATCTCAGTCCCGACCACGCGCCGAGCATCAGCCCGTTGTTGAGCCAGAGCATTGAAGTGGTGCGCGGACCGGCCACCATTCTTTACGGTTCGGGCGCCATCGGCGGGGTGGTCAACGTGACCGATAACCTGATTCCCGTGGAGCAACCGTCCGAACCATTGAGCGGCGAGGTTGACGCGCGCTTTGACAGCGCGGACTTGGAACGCAGCGGCGCGATGGCGCTGACCCTTTCGCCCTTTCAACATTGGGTGATCCACGCGGAGGGCTCCATTCTGCGCACCGATGACCGCAGCATTCCGGGATTTGCGCTTGATCAACGCATTCGATCGCAGCTGACGCCGGAACAACGGCGCAACAGAGGCTTCGGCGGAAATCCCTTTGGCGAAGTGCCGAACACCTTTGTGAAGACAAAGGATTTCGGCATCGGCGCCTCATATGTATGGAGCAAAGGTTACATCGGCGCGTCCTACAGCCGGTTCCTCTCCGACTATGGCGTACCGGACAATCCCGAAGTGGACGAGCCCGGCGTTCCGCCGGCGCGCGTTCATCTCAGTGTGCGCAAGGACCAGTACAACGTGCGCAGCTCGATCGTGGACCCGTTCCCGTGGTTTTCGACGGCGAATCTGAAATTCGTTTACACCGATTACAAGCACGACGAGATCGACGGCGACACGGTGGGCGCCACGTTTAAAACAAAGGGCGTCGATTCGCGCGTCGAGCTGGTGCATCAGGCGACTGGACCGTTTGAGGGATCAATTGGTTCTCAAATCTTTTACAAGGAACTTTCCGTTTCGGGCAGAGAAGCTTTCCTTCAACCGACCGAAAACCTGGCCGTCGCCGCTTTTATTTTTGAAGAAGCAAAATTGCCGCCGGTGCGGCTTCAATTCGGCGCGCGCATCGAGCGCAATTCGGTCTCCATTGATTCCAGCGATCCGCGGCTTACGTCACTGACGTCGCCCAGCCAGAAGAACCAGGAGTTCTGGCCGGTTAGCGCCGCTGCCGGTGCCATCTGGGATTTCGCGAGCGACTGGCAACTGGCGCTCAATCTCGCCTATTCTCAGCGGGCGCCGACGCCGGAAGAACTTTTCGCGCGGGGCCCGCACGCTGCCACCTTTCAATTCATCATCGGTGATCCGAATCTCCGCGTGGAAATGAACCGAACTATCGATCTCAGTCTGCGACGAACGGCCGGGCGCGTTACCGGATTCATCAGCGGTTTTTACACTAGCTACGACGGTTTCATTGACTTTGCGCCTACCAATCAGTTCGAGGACCGTTTGCGCGTGTTCGTTTACACGCCAAAGAAGGCAGCGTTTTACGGCGGCGAAGCCCGGGCGGATTTCCACTTTCTGCCGGCGAACCTGACGAGGAACAGCGACTCGACGGACCCAAAATCGGTCAAGAACGTGATCACGGGAGGCGAGGAGACGACGCAGAAAAATCCGAATGACCTGTACTTGCGTCTTCAGGCCGATTACGTTCATGCCGAAGACGCCGACACGGGCGAACCGCTGCCGCGCATCACACCTTTGCGCTACGGGATTTCACTCAACTACGAGAGCAAACACTGGCTGGCCAGCGTCGAAGGGCAGCGCGTGGATGCTCAAAACCGGGTCGCCCGATTTGAAACGCCAACTCCGGGTTATACGTTTCTGAACGCCAGCATCGGCTACAAATTCCAGTGGGGGCGCACGTACAATTACCTTTATCTCCGCGGCACCAACCTCCTGGACGCTGAAGCGCGGGATCATCTGTCGTTTCTTAAGGAAGTTTTGCCTTTGCCGGGGCGCGGCGTGGTGGTCGGCTGGCGCACCGCGTTTTGACTCGGTGCAGCAGCGCGTATTTTGCTCTGGCTCTTGTGGGGCAGCGGCAAAATCGGCTTGTTGATTGATGAAGAAAAGTTTGCTTACTGGCGATATCTTTTTGTGATGCACCGGATTGATCACTCCCGCTTTCGCAAGAGGCACGATTTTGTTCCGGATTTCTCGCATGCGGAACGGCGCACCCGGCTTGTGATTGGCATCACGGCCGGCATGATGGTGGTGGAGATTGTCGTCGGCTGGGTTTCGCATTCGATGGCGCTACTGGCCGACGGCTGGCACATGAGCACCCATGTGATGGCATTTTTGATAACGGCGGTGGCCTATTACTTTTCCAGGACGCAGGCGGACAACGCGCAATTTAGTTTTGGCACTGGCAAAATCGGCGTGCTTGGCGGATTCACCAGCGCCGTGGTGCTGTCCCTGGTGGCGCTGTTGATGGCGGGCGAGTCAGTGCATCGGTTGTTTGCGCCGCTGGAGATTCGTTTTAACGAGGCGATCGGCATCGCCTGCCTGGGGTTGCTCGTGAACCTCGGTTGCGCGTTCTTGCTCGGGGACCGGCATCACGAGGGCGGCAGTTCGCATCGCGAAGATTTGAACTTGCGCGCGGCTTACCTGCATGTGCTGGCGGACGCCTTTACGTCGGTGCTGGCGATCGCGGCGCTGGCCGGCGGCAAATTTTTCGGCTGGGGCTGGCTCGATCCGGCGGTGGGCATCGTGGGCAGCGGCGTGATTTTTTCCTGGGCCTACACCCTGTTGCGCGACACCGCCGGCATTTTGCTGGATCGGACGCCTGCGTCATCGGATTTACCGGAGCAAATTCGTCGCGCGGTGGAGAGCGACGGCGATTCCATGGTGACGGATCTGCATGTCTGGCAGGTGGGCATCGGCAAATATGCGGCCATGATTTCCGTGGTGGCGCACGAACCGAAAAGTTGTGAAGCGTATCGTGCGCTGCTGCGCGGGCACCATGAACTGGTGCACGTCACGATTGAGACGCATCACTGCCGCGAAGATCACGCTTCAGCTCCAGGCGCTTGAACACGCTCTGGCAACTGATGGCAGCGTACGGCTTCGCCCTTGCCGGCGGATGGATCAGCACATCACTGCGCCTGCAACATAAGCCGCTGTGCGCCCTGATCAGTTTCGCCGCCGGCACGCTTCTGGGCGTAACGCTGTTTGCGATTTTGCCCGAAAGCCTGGCCGCCGCGCAGTGGTGGACGGTGTTGCTGGCGCTGGGAAGCGGTTATGCCGTGTTTTTCTTTATCAGCAAACATCTCCATCACGTCTGTCCCGCATGTGCGGCGAGCCACTTCGATGCCGACGCGGCGCGCCACTTTGGCGAGATCGCCGCAGCGCTGATCGTGGCGCTGGCGATTCACAGCGTTACGGATGGTGTGGCGCTGGGGATTCAACGGGATCTTGCCGCACCCGGGGCCACTGCCTGGTCGCTCTTTTCCGCGCTGTGCATCCACAAGGTGCCGGAAGGCCTCGCTTTGGGGAGTCTTTTGATCGGCGCCGGTTTCCCGCGGCCGAGTGCGTTTGGCTGGGTGGCCGCGGTCGAGGCGACCACGCTGCTGGGCGGCGGAATCGGATTTTTCTTCCTGGCAGGCGCTTCCGCTCTCTGGCTCAGCTTGATCATGGCGTATGTGGGCGGCGGCTTTATTTATCTGGCCACGCATGCGGTGATCGGCGAAACGCTGAAACATGCAAAGAGTCTTGTGCTCACGAGTTTTGCTCTGGGCGCGGCGCTGATCATGCTCTTGAATCTGGTCTCAACCGTCGCGTGAGCGCGCGGCGCGCTTTCTCCTCAGTTACCGGGCGAGTCGGCGATTTGGAAATCGCGCATTCGTGCCGTTAGATTCGCCCGTGCATTTTTTTCAATATCGCCAGGGCAAGCTCTTCTGTGAACAGGTCGATCTGGCCGAGTTGGCCGAAAAACTCAGCACCCCAACGTATGTTTACAGCGCGGGAACAATTCTCGATCACTACGGACGGCTCAGCACTGCGTTGGCGGCGTTGGATCACCTTATTTGTTACGCCGTGAAGGCAAATTCCAATGGCGCCGTCCTGACATTGCTGGCTGACGCCGGCGCCGGTTTCGACATCGTTTCCGGCGGCGAACTCTATCGCGTGCTCGCCGCCGGGGGCGACCCCGGCAAATGCACGTTTGCCGGGGTTGGCAAATCGCCGGAGGAGATCGCTTACGCGCTGGAGCAGGGCGTTTGTAGTTTCAACGTCGAGAGCGAGGCGGAGCTGGAACAGATCAATCGGCTCGCAACGGCCAGGGGCATGCGCGCTCCGATTGCGTTGCGGGCTAATCCCGACGTTGAATCCCACACTCACCAATACATTTCCACTGGCACGAGCGAAAACAAGTTTGGCATCGCGCTGGATCGCCTGCTGCCAGTTTACGAACGGGCGGCCGGCTTGAGCCACATTGAGATTGTGGGGGTGCAAATGCATATCGGCTCCCAGATCACGGAGTCCAAGCCGTTCGCCAATGCCATCCGAAAAATGATGCCGCTGGTGCGCGAGTTGAAATCACGATTCGGCATCCGGTTCTTTAGCATTGGCGGCGGCATGGGAATCATTTACCGGCGCGCGCTGGAGAGCGGGTCCGGCAAATGGTGGCACGATCGCGGAGGCGAGCCTTCCGCCTTTAGCGTGCGCGATTATGCCGGCGCAATTGTGCCGCCCTTGCGCGAGCTCGGGATCCGGATTCTGATTGAGCCGGGTCGTTTCCTAGTGGGCAACGCTGGCGTTCTGCTCACGCGCATTCGCTACATCAAGAAGACGGGGCGAAAAAAATTCGCGATTGTCGATGCGGGCATGAATGATTTGATCCGGCCGGCTCTTTACCGGAGCTATCATCAAATTGTGCCGCTCAGGGAGGCGAGTCGCGGCGATGGAATGGGAAAAATCGACATCGTGGGGCCCGTGTGCGAGTCGGGCGATTTCCTGGCGCTGGACCGGGAGATGCCCGAACTTCGCGAAGGCGATTTGCTGGCCGTGATGAGCGCCGGCGCCTACGGATTCGTCATGGCTTCCAATTACAATTCGCGTCCGTTACCCGCAGAAGCGCTGGTTCGCGGTGACCAATTTGCCCTGATCCGGAAACGGCAAACGTGGGAGGATCTCACGCGCGGCGAAATCGAACCCGAATGGATTTAAGCGGCCGGCAGGCGCCCGACTTGCACGGCGTGGCACGCGGCCTAAATAGTGCTGTCCGCAATGAAACGTCTTTTGCTGGTTTCCGTTTTATCGCTGTTCGCGCTTGCTTCTGAGGCGGCTTCGCCGCTGGCTGGCGAATTCATCATGCTGGTGGGCGGTCCTTCGATGTATCAATGGGAAAAGTACAAGACCTATCCGCACGATCACTGGTGGGCGAATTTTGTGCGCGCGGCGCGTATTCGCACGGAACAAATCCGCGCGCAGTACGGGCCGGAGGCAAAAATCACATGGCTGGTTTACAAACAGGGTTACATGGACCGCTCCAAACAGGAACACCAGGATTTGATCCGGTTGATCGAAACGGTGCGCGACAAGTTCAATCTCAAACTGGTCTGGTTTCACAGCGGCTCGGACGTAATCGACTATCTCAACAACGGTCAGCCGCGCGATCAGGTGAAGATTGTGGACTTTGAATATTTTGGGCATTCCAACCGCGCTTGTTTCATGTTCGATTACAGCAACGTGATCGACAGCGCCTGCAAATCGTGGCTTCACGAAGATGAGCTGGGAAAAATCAGTCGCCGCGCGTTTGACCGACACGCGTACGTCAAGAGCTGGGGCTGTCACACCGGCGAGAGCATGTCCAAAAAATGGTACGCCGCCACCGGCGTGCACATGATTGGCGCCATCGGCAAAACCCAGTACATGATGGAAGAATTGCCCATCCTCGTTTCCGAGGGCGGCAAATGGGCGAACTAAATTTTGAATTTCGGATTTTGAATTTCGGATTTAACGTCGCCGGCGCGCGATGAATTTCTCGGAGCTTGAAAATCTTTATCACCAGCCTTTTTTCGATCTGATCTCCCAAAGCCGCGCGGTCCATCTGCAACATTGGGGCGGCCGGGAGATTCAGCGGTGCAGCTTGCTCAGCATCAAAACCGGCGGCTGCAGCGAAGATTGCGCCTACTGCGCGCAATCGGCTCACTATGCCACCGGATTGGAGCGTGAAAATCTGCTGCCTCTCGAGGAGGTGGTGGCGGCGGCCCGCCGCGCTCGCGCCAACGGCGCCACGCGCTTCTGCATGGGCGCGGCCTGGCGCGGGGTGCGCCACGGCACGCAAAACTTCGAGCGGGTTTTGGAGATTGTGCGCGAAGTGAGCCGGCTGGGGATGGAAGTCTGCGTCACGCTGGGCGAGATCGGGCCGGCGGAAGCGCGCCAGCTGCGGGCGGCCGGCGTGACCGCGTACAATCACAACATCGATACTTCTCCGGAGTTTTACCCCGAAATTGTCAGCACCCACCGATTCGAAGACCGGCTGCGAACAATTGCCGCAGTGCAGCAGAGCGGAATGTCGCTCTGTTGCGGGGGAATCCTGGGAATGGGCGAATCGGTGACCGACCGTCTTCGCATGCTGGAAGTGCTGAGCAACCTCAATCCGCCGCCGGAAAGCGTGCCCATCAATTGTTTGATGCCGATGCCTGGCACGCCGCTGGCCGATCAACCGCCGGTGGACATTTTTGATTTGGTACGCCTTATCGCGGTCACCCGCCTCGCCCTGCCAGGGGCGCGCGTCCGGCTGGCAGCCGGGCGCACCCGGTTAACACGCGAAGGTCAGGCGCTCTGTTTTTTCGCCGGGGCCAATTCCATCTTTTACGGCGACAAGCTGCTCACGGCGAAAAATCCGGCGGCAGATGCGGATGTGGCTCTGTTGCGAGAACTGGATTTGGAGGCGCAATCCGCTGCTGTGATGAAGCCAAACCACGCATGAAGAAGGAATACGTGAGCGCCCGGTCTCGCGTCGCGTTGTGAACGATGGTTTTGCTCGATATGAGCCAGGCATTTTGAGATGAAAGTGATTGAGCGGCAGGGACGCAGCCAGGAGCCTTACCCGGGAGTGATTATGAACTGGCCAAAATCTTCTTGGCATCCATGGTGGCGTTCCTGTTCCTCTTTGTCTTTGGTTTTCTCTGGTACGCCAAGCTCAATGCATCCCGCGAATGAAGAGGTGCGTGCGCTGCGGCGGCCTGAAGGCACCGAGCACCAATGTTTCGTTTGGATTGTTATGGGACACGCGGTCATGGCTTTCTTTTCACTCTGCTTTGCGTCCGCTGCGTGCCCGGCGGCGGCGCAGGACCGTGTGCGCTTTTGGGATTGCTGGTGGCGCTGGTTTAGGACGGCTCGCACGTGGTGACTTTTGCCGTGCAACCGTTTACGACCAAGATTCTGTGGGGCTGGAACGTCGGCGCCCTTCTTCAATCCGCCGTGGCGGGAGCGATTATCGACGCCATCTGTCGTTCGCGTTCGTCTGCGGCAGGCTGATTACCGATTCCGCGCAGGTCATAGGAGCGATCCATCATCGTGCCGGCATCGCCGGGGCGATCTGCAAAGGAGAGGCTTGCGCGGATGACTTGGGATCGGGGTTGGACTGCGACGGTTGGCCGTTGACCTCGAAAGCTTTCGGGGTTGAACGTTGGTTCCGTGGGAACAACTGCATCGATTCCAGCAGAGCTTGGGTACCGCATGCCAGCGGAATGGGAACCGCACGCTGCCACATGGCTCTCGTGGCCGCGCCGCGGAGGGATCAGTTTTCCCGATTCGTTCGAACGCGTGATACCGGCGCTGCGGGCGATGGTTGCGGCATTGATCGAATCGGAACCGGTTTGTATCAACGTTTGCCACGACGCGCACGAAGCGGAAGCGCGCGCCGCTCTGCGCGGCCTGGCGATGGAACGCATCACGTTTCATCGAATACCAACGAACGAGCCATGGTGTCGCGATCATGGGCCCATTTTCGTAACGCGGCGGGGAGGGACGCGGGCTCCATTGGCTGTGGTGGACTGGGGTTATAATGCCTGGGGAAACAAATATCCCCCGTTTGATCTGGACGACGCTGTGCCCCAGCGCGTGGCGCAAATTTTGCGCCTTCCAGTTTTCTTTCCAGAAATGGTTTTGGAAGGCGGCTCAGTCGATGTCAATGGCGCCGGCGCGCTGCTCACCACCGAGTCGTGCCTTTTGAACAGGAATCGCAATCCGCATCTTTCGCGCGAACAAATCGAGCAGCGCCTCCGCGATTATCTGGGCGTGCGCGATATTCTCTGGCTCGGGAATGGAATTGCGGGCGACGACACCGACGGGCACGTGGACGATCTGGCGCGCTTTGTCGCCGAACGGCGGGTGGTAACGGTTCTCGAGGAAAATCCGGGAGATGAAAATTACGGGGCGCTTCAGGAAAATCTTGAGCGTCTGCGAGCGGCGAGGATTGACGGGTCTCCCCTCGAGATCCTTACTCTTCCCATGCCCGGGAAGATCGTCCGCGAAGGAGCGCGTCTTCCGGCCAGTTACGCGAACTTTTACATCGCAAACCGTTGCGTGCTGGCGCCGACGTTCGCGGATCCGGCGGATGAAATCGCATTGTCGATCTTGGGCGATTGTTTCCCAAATCGTCGCGTTGTGGGAATTGATTGCCGCGAATTAATCTGGGGTCTGGGCGCATTCCATTGCCTCACGCAACAGCAACCGGCGACCTCAATTCCTTGAGAGCGCTCTCCGGGGCGCCCTTTCTCAGTGGGCCGGCGGCGGTGGTCTGTAGCCGCTTTGTAAAATTGCATCGTGCAGATCGGGCGGATGCACCTTGCGCGCGTCAAATGTCACGATAATTCGCTCGCGTTTTGCATCGACTTTGACGTCGTGCACGCCGCTGATTTTCATGAGCGGCTGCCGGAGCTTTGGCAAGGCCTGGTGATGGGTTTCTCCTTCTGTGGCAATTTCAATCGTTTCCAGAATGGCGTGATCAGCCCGTTCGGGGAAGAAGGGGTCCGCCGGGTCAGGATCTCTCGGTCGCGCGGGGTCCATGGCATCGTCCGATTTCTCCCTATTTCTTACGCGTCAAAGGCGTGCGATGGCCGTCTCTTTGGCCAGTCGGCAGCGTATCCCGCCTTTGCAACACGCGAGCGAGACCGCCTTTGTTACTTTGCGATTTCGCGCGCGATTGGTTCGAGCACGCGCCAGACGTTTTGGGCGACGATCTGCTGGCCGCGCGTGTTCGGATGAATCCCATCTACCAGATTCAATTGCGGGTTGCCGGCGACGCCTTCCAGCAAATGCGGCACCAGGGCTGCGCCGTTTTTTGCGCTCAGCTTCGAGAACATCGCGTCAAACGCGGAGAGGTATTGATCGGCCGCAGCATTTGGCACTTGTATCCCTGCAATAACGACGCGGACTCCGCGGTTTCGCGTTTTCACCCTGTCGATAATTTGCTGCAGATTGCTTTGGATTTGCGCGATGGGCACGCTGCGAAAAGCGTCATTGATTCCCAATTCCAGGATGAAAATATCGATGTGGCGCTGAAGATGTCGCGAGAGGCGACGCAGACCGCCCTCGGCGGTGTCCCCGGCTGCGCTGGCGTTGATGACCCGAAAACTTAATCCTGCGGCGCGCAACTTCTGCGCCAGCAGCATGGGGTAGGCTTCGCCCGGGTTAAGTCCAAAACCCTGCGAGAGACTGTCGCCCAGGACGAGGATCGTTTTGGCTTCAGCGGCGTCGGCTTGTGTGCCCAAAATGGAGGAGAAGATCGCAAGCGGTAAAACCAGTTTTTTCATGCGAACAAGCGCCTTGGCGCCAGGAGACATTTCCGCCGAGACGACTCTGGATTGAACATTGAGCGTTGGACGGTTTTGGGTTACCGGTTTAACTCCTCAACCTTTAACGCAGTAATTCTTCCTATGGCAAACTTTGCAATCAACGGTTTCGGTCGCATCGGGCGCAACGTGCTGCGCGCCATGACGCAAAAACAGGTCGAACAGATCCTCGCAATCAACGATTTAACCGACACGCATACTTTGGCTCACTTGCTCAAGTGGGATTCAGTGCATGGCAAATTCGACGGCGAAATCGGCTACGATGACGAGCACATCATCGTGCGGGGCCACAAAATCCGCGTTTTCAAAGAGCGCGACCCGGGCAACCTGCCCTGGAAAAAACTGGACATTGACGTGGTCTTGGAATCGACCGGCCTGTTCACCAGCCGCGACAAGGCCGAGCTGCACCTGAGCAAAGCCGGCGCCAGACGGGTGCTCATCAGCGCGCCGGCCAAAGATCCGGATGCCACCATTTGCATAGGAGTGAACGATCACATTTACGACCCGGCCAAACATCGCATCGTGTCCAACGCCAGTTGCACGACCAACTGTCTTGCTCCCATGGCCAGAGTCGTGCACGAAAAGTTCGGCGTAGCGCACGGGTTCATGAGCACCATCCACAGTTACACCAACGACCAGTGCATCCTGGATTTTCCGCACAAGGATTTGCGGCGGGCCCGGGCGGCGGCGATCAACATTATTCCCTCGACGACCGGAGCGGCCAAAGCCATCGGCGAGGTGATCCCGGAATTGAAGGGAAAATTGAACGGCGGCTCCTTTCGCGTGCCCACCCCCGACGGGTCGGTCACCGATTTCACGGCGGTGCTCGAAAAAGAGGCGACCGTCCAGGAAATCAACGCCGCGTTTAAGGAAGCCGCTGCGGACAAAAGCTACAAAGGCGTGATGGAATACAGCGACGAGCCGCTGGTTTCGGAAGACATCGTAGGCAATCCGCACTCCTGCATTTTCGACAGCCAATTGACGCTCATGACCGGGCCGCGCTTTGTGAAAGTCGTCGGCTGGTACGACAATGAATGGGGATACAGCAACCGTTGCGTGGAGCTGCTGGAAATGCTGGGAGGCTAGGGGAGTTCCGTTCGCGCCGGTGAGCCTGACCGTTTCCAATTGAGAGATCAAGATCTGTTTCGATCATGAACAACTCCATCTCTTTGGCTCGGCGATGGTCTTCTGGGAGGGGGTTGGAGACTTTCTCGCAGCGCCCTCGGCAAAGACAGCGGCAAAGAAACGGGCGTCATCGCGCCGTGCGGAGGAGAAATTGAGCATGGCCAAGCTTTCCCTTCGCGATCTGGATGTGCGCGGAAAACGGGTGCTGGTGCGGGTGGATTTCAATGTGCCCACCGAACTGCGGGGCGGCAAAGTGCGGGTGATCGACGACACCCGGATCCGAGAAAGTCTGGCTACGATCAACTATCTGCGCGAGCACGGAGCGAAAACAATCTTGATGTCGCACTTTGGGCGACCCAAAGGCAGACCGGTGGAAAAGTATTCGCTTCGGCCCATTGGCGATTATTTGCACACGCTCATCCATCAACCAGTCATTTTCAGCCACGACACCGTCGGCGAAGTGCCGAAAAAAATTATCGGCCACATGCAGAACGGCGATGTGGCGCTTCTCGAGAACGTGAGGTTCCATCCGGGTGAAGAAGCAAATGATCCGGATTTTGCCCGGGCGCTGGCCAGCCTCGGCGAGCTTTACGTCAACGACGCTTTCGGTGCGGCGCATCGCGCGCATGCTTCGACGGTTGGCGTGACCCGGTTTGTGAGTCAATCGGCCATGGGTTTTCTCATGGAAAAAGAGCTGAAACACTTGCGCGAGGGCCTGGAAAATCCGGCCAGGCCGTTCGTCGTTATTTTGGGCGGCTCCAAGGTGTCCGATAAGATCGGTGTTTTGAAAGCGCTGATGCGGAAGGCCGACGTCATTTTGATCGGCGGCATCATGGCCAATACCTTTCTGAGGGCCGAGGGAATCCCGATGGGCGCAAGCAAGGTGGAGGCCGACAAGCTCGATCTTGCGCGGGGACTTCTGCGTGAGGCAAGGGAGCGCGGCGTGAAATTTTTACTTCCAATCGACGTTGTGGAAGCGGAGGAAATCCGCGCCGGCGCGGAGATTCGCAACACCAGCCGGCTGTCGCCGCAACACGGCGTTAGCGAGGGATGGCAGGCTGTCGATATCGGGGCGGCAACCATCGCGCTTTATCAGGAGGAAATCGCAAAAGGGGAAACGATCCTGTGGAACGGCCCGATGGGCGTGTTTGAGATTCCGGAATTTGGCGCAGGCACAATCGCCATCGCCGAAGCCATGGCGCAATCGAGCGCTACGACGATTATCGGCGGCGGCGATTCCGTCACCGCGGTCAAGCAGGCCGGGCTTGCCGATAAGATGACTTTCATCTCCACTGGCGGCGGCGCCTCGCTGGAGTTGCTGGAGGGCAAGGAATTGCCTGGCGTGGCCGCGTTGAGCGATAAAAAATAGCGCTGTGCCTGTTCGCGCGCAGGTCTCCAATTTTGCCCGTCAATCTGCCTTGCCCCATCTGTCCGCCCTGGGGAAAACTTTCGCTGCCGGGGTGGCCAACTCGGTCCTCGCGGCAACCGCATTCCTTTTAACCTGCGCCGCTTTGAGGATCGTCCTGCCGTTTCCGGAAATCGATGGCGGCGTGTCCCAAAAGTTCCGGTTTTTTGCCGCGCACAAGGAGGAATTCGACACGTTGTTCGTCGGATCCAGCCGCATTTATTTTCAGATATCCCCCGCAATTTTCGATCGCGTCACACGGGAGCGCGGCGTGCCGACCCGCAGCTTCAACTTCGGCATTGGCGGGATGTATTTGCCAGAATCCGCTTATTTGCTCGAGCAGATTTTGAACCTCAAGCTGCACCGCCTGAAATGGGTCTTCATTGAATACGATGAAATGCAAACCAAGTGGTCTCCGCAAAACCAAACCAGCCGTCGTGCGCTGTATTGGGCCGACTGGCAGCGCGTGTCGCTCCTTTTGCGAAAACTCACCGATGCCGGCACCGAGCCGGTCTGGCGACCAAATCCTGAAAAGTTTCGCGATATCGTTCTGCGCAGGGGGGAGGAGAAAAATACGCGCAGCCTGCTGACATTCTACGTGACGCAGCTTGAGAGAAACTACACCAATGTCTCAAGAGGCGCTGATTTTTTGGATCGCCTTTCGCGCGGCGACAGCCGGCGGCGTCTCGCCAGTTACCTCGGCGCTGCCAAGGACGGCTATGTTGCGAGGCCAGGCGCGATGTCGCCCACGCAGGCGGCCGCTTACGAACGCGCGCTTGCGACCGCAATGGCGGCAAACGATTCGCGGGCGCTCTCCCCCTATGCCGTCGCAGCCTACAGGCAGTGCGCGCAGAGGGTCAGAGATGCCGGGGCAGTTCCGATTTTTTTGATTCCGCCAAGCACCACGCAAATTGGCATGACCGCTGAACGTACCGGCCTGTCGGCGGCGGTGCTGGCGTTTAATGATCCCCGAGCTTATCCCAGCCTCTATCGCAGCGCTGCCCGTCGTGACGGCCAGCATCTGACAAAGTCCGGCTCGGAAGAATTCAGCCGCATGGTGGCAGCCAGCTTCGTGGAGCTGGCCCGAGCGGGTGCCGTCCAATGAACAAAAACTAGATCCTGACTCCGCTCAAATGTCTTTCGTTGAGTTTCGATTTCTGTGGTTCTTTCTGGCGGTCTTTGTCGTCTATTGGGCGATGCGCGACAACGGGGCGCGCAAAGTGTGGCTTCTGCTTTGCAGCTATTTCTTTTACGCGGCGTGGAACTGGAAATTTACCTTCCTGGTTCTGGGGTCCACAACGGTGGATTACGTCGTGGGTCAAATGCTCGGGCGCACCGAGCGCCCGGAATGGCGGCGCTTCTGGATTGCCACCAGCGTGTGCGTCAATCTGGGCGTCCTCGCTTTTTTCAAATACTTTAACTTTTTTATCTCTTCGGCGTCGGACTTTCTGACCTGGATCGGATTGCCGGCCAGTGTGAACACGCTCAACATTATTCTGCCGGTCGGCATCAGTTTCTACACCTTTCACTCGATGAGTTACACCATCGACGTGTATCGGGGAAAGCAGTCTCCCGTTTCCAACTTTGTCGATCTCTCGTTGTTCGTCAGCTTTTTCCCCCCGCTGGTGGCCGGGCCGATTGTGCGCGCGGTGTACTTTCTGCCGCAACTGGCCTCCGCGAAAAAGTTTTCCCATGTGGATGTACGCGGAGCAGTGATGCTGTTCCTGGCGGGATTCATCAAGAAGGCCTGCATTGCCGATGGCGTCGCTCCGACGGTCGATCGTTACTTTGCTCACCCGGCGGATTTCACGGCGGCAAGCGCCTGGATTGCGGTGCTCTTTTATGCCATCCAGATTTACTGCGATTTCTCGGGATACACAGACATGGCCATCGCCGCCGCCCGGCTGCTGGGATACGAGCTGCCAAACAACTTCAATTTTCCCTACTTCGCCCGGAGTGTTTCTGATTTCTGGCGGCGGTGGCACATCAGTCTTTCGAGCTGGTTGCGCGATTATCTTTATATTCCGCTGGGGGGCAATCGTGGTCCGCGCTGGTTTGTTTATCGCAACATCATGGTCACCATGCTGCTGGGGGGGCTTTGGCACGGAGCGGCCTGGACGTTTGTCATCTGGGGCGGGTTGCACGGAGTGGCGCTCGTCATTCATCGCGAATGGGCGCGCTTAACCGAAGGCGTTCGGTGGGCTGCCGGCATGATGCGCTGGCTGGCGTGGCCCATCACTCTCTATGCCGTCTGCGTGGCATGGATCTTCTTTCGTTCGCAAGATCTTCGCAGCGCGGGAACGGTTCTGAAACAATTCGTGCTTTTTCGCGGCGCCGGCAACGAACATCTCCATCGGTCGATGTTTCTGGTCGTCGCCGCGCTGTTATTGATTCATTGGTTGAATTCTCGCAAATGGTTTGCGGAATCGTGGCGGCGCTGGCCTGCTCCGGTATTCGCAGCGGCTTACGGTTGCGCTTTTGCTGTCGTTCTCTTATTTGTTCCGCCCCACTACACGCCGTTCATTTATTTTCAGTTCTGATTGTCGGGTTGGTGTTTACGCCCATGAGAAAGAAAATCGTCGCTGCTAACTGGAAGATGAACATGACGCAGGCCGAATCGGCGCGGTTCGTGCAGTCCATGCTTCTGGATTTGGGAGACGTTACCGATGTGGAAGTGGTGATCCTGCCGCCATTCACGGCGATCGCACGGGTGGTGGAAGCCCTGGGCAAGGCGCAGAACATCAAAGTGGGCGCGCAAAACATGTTTTGGGAAAAACGCGGCGCTTTTACCGGCGAGATCAGCGCGCCGTTGCTGCGCGATTTGTTTGTGCATTACGTCGTGCTCGGACACAGCGAACGCCGCGCCCTCTTTGGCGAGACCGACGAAATCGTCAATCGCAAGGTGCGCGCTGCGCATGAAGCGGCGCTGCGTCCCATTGTTTGCGTGGGCGAAACCCTCGAGCAGCGCGAGAAGGGAAACGTGGAAAAGATCCTCGCTATTCAGTTGCGGGGCAGCCTGGCCGGCCTCGGCCCAAAGGAATTGCAGGAGACGGTGATCGCCTACGAGCCGGTTTGGGCCATCGGCACCGGACGCAACGCGACTCCTGCGCAGGCGCAGGAAGCGCATGCCTTTATCCGCCGCACCTTGTGCGAGCTGGGGGACAAGAGTACCGCCGAACGTGTGCGCATCCAATACGGCGGCAGCGTGAAACCCGAGAACGCGCGTGAGCTCATGAGCCAGCCCGATATCGACGGCGCCCTGGTAGGCGGCGCCAGCCTGGACCCGCGCAGCTTCGTCCAGATCGTCAAAGCCGCGCAACAACCGTAGGCGTGTAACCTGGTTGGATGAACGGCCGTCCGTTTTTTATTGTCGGCCCAACTGCAACCGGAAAATCGGACCTGGCGGCGGACGCGGCGCATGAACTCGGCGGCGAGATTCTCAGTGCCGACGCGTTTCAAATTTATCGCGGGCTCGATGTGCTGAGCGCAAAGCCGGACGCGCAAACCCTGGCCAGAGTGCCGCATCATCTCATCGGCACTGTGCCGCTGGATGCGGAGATGAATGCGGAAAAATTCCGGCGCGCCGCGGGGGAGGTCCTTGGTGAAATTCATTCGCGCGGGAGATTCGCAATTGTCGTTGGCGGCAGCGGCCTGTACGTCAAAGCGCTCACGCACGGGCTTGCGCCTCTGCCGGAGCCCGATCCGGAGCTTCGCGAAAGATTAAACGCCATGAGCTTGGATGAGCTGCGGTCTCGACTTGCGCAGCTCGATCCCGAGGCGGCGCGCGAAATCGACTGGAAAAATCGTCGCCGCGTCATGCGGGCGTTGGAGATCTGTTTGCTTGCCGGGAAACCGGCGTCGCAGGTTTTAGCCGGAGTCGGTGACTGCAGCCGGCCGGGATCAACGATCCCGCCTACAGGCGTTTTTGTCTATCGCGACCGCGAAGAGCTTTATGCCCGAATCAATGAACGAGTGGTGAGGATGTTCGAGAAAGGCGTGATCGAGGAGGTGCGCGCCGCAGGGCGTGTGAGCGGCACCGCATCGCAGATGATTGGTCTTCGCGAGATTCGCCAGCTGCTTGAGGGCAAAATGTCCATCCCGCAGTGTGTCGCCGCGATTCAGCAGGCCACCCGCCGATACGCCAAGCGGCAGTTGACCTGGTTCCGGCGGCAAACTAATTTTTCATCGCTGAACTTGTCGCATTTTAGCCACGACGAAGCTGTGAGGTGGATTTTGCAAAGAGCGGAGCGCTCATTTGCGAGCGGGGATGAGTGAGACGCCACGTCAGGACTTTTTTGTGCCGTCCGTGGCGCGTGGTTGCGCAAATCGCTCGGTGAATTTTGGCGCGCTCCCGTTTTCGTCCGTGAACGAGCGAAGATTTGCCGCTGCGCGTTGGGGTCTGGTTGGAGGCGCGAGCGTTCTGCCCGCTGCAGCCGGCAGATTCCCGGCCAGGCTTGCGGGAAAATGCCGGCGTCGTTGCGAATTTCAAAAGCGAACACCGTTGTTGCTCGATGATTGAAACGCGTCCGAAGAAAACACAGGAGCGCGCGCTCCTCATTGGCCTGGAAAAAGAAGGGGTCTCAAAATGGGATCTGCAGGATTCGCTCGAGGAGCTAAAGGAGCTGGCAAACTCCGCCGGCGCCGAGGTTGTCGATACGGTCACGCAGAAATTACAAAAGCCGACTGCGCCCTATTACATTGGCCGCGGCAAAGCCGAAGCGATCAGGGAATCGTGCCAGAATCGCCAGGTCACCTCCGTGATTTTTGATGATGAACTCTCGCCGGCGCAGGGCCGGAACCTGGAAAATTTGTTTGCGCGCAAGGTGCTCGATCGCACGCAACTGATTCTGGACATCTTTGCGCAGCGCGCGCGCACCCGGGAGGGGCGATTGCAGATTGAGCTGGCGCAGTTGCAATATCTTTTGCCGCGCCTGACGCGGATGTGGCACCACTTGTCGCGGCAGACCGGCGGGATCGGCACGCGCGGCCCGGGCGAAACGCAATTGGAAGTGGACCGCCGGCGCGTGCAGGAACGCATCGCCCGGCTGGAACGCGAGCTGCAAGCGGTGCGCAAGACGCGCGCCATTCAGCGGCAGGGACGCAAACGCCATCAATGGCCCGTTGCCGCAGTGGTTGGCTATACGAACGCCGGAAAATCGACTCTGTTGAACTTGCTTACGGGCGCGGACGTGGTGGCGGAGAACAAACTTTTCGCCACGCTCGATCCCACCACGCGCAGTTTGCTCCTGCCTAACAAACAGCGCGTTCTTCTCACCGACACGGTCGGTTTTCTGAGAAAACTTCCGCACACGCTGATTGAATCGTTCAAAGCCACGCTGGAAGAAGTGAGCGAGGCCGATCTGCTCATTCACATTGTCGATTTGAGCCATCCCCGAGTGGACGAGCAGATGCAGGCAGTCGATGCCGTGATCAAGGAACTGGACGCTTACGGAAAGCAAACGCTCATCGTATTCAACAAGATCGACAGGCTGCCGAATCGCGAACTGGTCGATTCATACCCCAAACGGTTTCCCGGCAGTGTGGCCATTTCCGCGCGCACGGGCGAAGGCGTAAACAAACTTGTGCAGGCCTTGGAAGACGCGCTGGCTTCCTGGCGGTTGCGCGCGCGTTTCCGGATTCCGGCGACCGAAAGCGCGTTGATTGCCGAGATTCATCGGGTCGGGCACGTTTTGGAATTGCGTTACGAGGGGAACGACGCCGTGATCGTCGCGCACGTGCCGCCCGATCTGGCGCAAAAGCTGGAGCGCTACGCGGCTGCGCCGTAGCGCAGGCGATGATGCCTGCGCCGATTGCACGCAGGCAAGATTGTCTGCGTCCGTCACGCTTTGGAGTGCGGCAATTCTTTTGCCGATTTTTCCGTCAAGGTTCGAGCCTCGCGCGTCTTTGCGAACAATCCCGCCCGTGAAAGTCGTTGAAACTTGCAGATAAGATTGTGCGCGCCACATAATGCGCGCATGACTGCGCGCGAGCGGGTAAAACAACTGATCAAAATCTGGCCCAAAGTTTACCCGAATGCGCACATCGAACTGAATTTCCGCACGCCGCTGGAGCTGCTCGTGGCGACCGTTCTGTCGGCGCAATGCACGGACAAACGTGTAAACATGGTCACGCCGGCCTTGTTCAGGAAATATCGGACGGCAAAAGACTACGCGAGCGCGTCTCAGGCGGAGCTCGAAAATGCGATCCGATCAACGGGCTTTTATCGCGCCAAGGCAAAGAGTATTCGCGCGGCCATGCGGGGCATCGCCGAAGAACACGGCGGAAAAGTTCCGGAGACGATGGAGGCATTGTGCGCTTTGCCGGGAGTGGGCCGCAAAACGGCCAACGTCATCCTGGGCAACGCGTTTGGAAAAAATGAGGGCATCGTGGTGGACACGCATGTGATTCGCCTGTCGCAGCGGCTGGGCCTGACCAAACACAAGGACCCGGAAAAGATCGAGCGCGATCTGATGAAGTTGGTGCCGCGAAAGTATTGGACAATCTGGAGCCACTGGCTCATCTGGCACGGTCGTCGGCGCTGTTACGCCCGCAAGCCCGATTGCAGTCGCTGCGAAGTTTTCAAGCTCTGCCCCAGCGGCAAGGTTTTCCTGCGCACGGGCGAGGCGATGAAGCCCCGGGCAGCGACCGCTTCCTGACCCCGAACTTTTCGAGGTTGAAGGCTGCGCTGCGTCCACCGCCTCCAATGTCCACGCTCTGATTATCGGGTCGGCCGATTTCAGCGCGATTTAGCTTTGCCAGGATGCAGTGCAGCCTGTTCCGCCTTTTTTCTCAGGCGCTGAAATTGTTCCTCCAGCTCCTTCAGTTCGTCGTCCGAGAGATTTTCCAGATCGACGAGCTGGTTTCGCGCGCCTTTCACCGCCCGGATGATTTCATCGAGCTTGAGATGAACAGCCTTGGTGTCACGGTTCTGGGTATTTTGAATCAGGAAGACCATCAGGAAGGTGACAATGGTGGTGGCGGTGTTGATGATGAGCTGCCAGGTGTCCGAAAAATGAAAGGTGGGGCCGGTAATGATCCATACCAGGATGACCAGCACAGCGCCGACAAAGGCCCAGGCGCTGCCCAGCATGACCGCGGAACGATGCGCAAAAACGCGAAACGCGTCCCTGACCAAGCAGATAAAATCACGCCTGGGTGGCCCTTTTTTCGATTTTGGAGAGGGGGCGGCCATGTAATTAACATTCGCAGTTGCGATCCCGGCTGCGCGCGCGAAAGAGGCGGCGTCCGAAATAAAACATCAATCGGCGCAGAAATCCGAGACGCCTCATTCGAAGATTGATTTTGCCGGCAAATTAAGGAAAACTGCTTTCCAAAATGCAGCAGGCCATCCCACGTCTGCAAACTGCTCCTGCAGCGCCGGCCGCCGCGTCCAGGCCGAAGCTGTGGATCCTGGATTCGTGGCGTGATTTGATCCTCTACGTCGGCACGCCGCTGGTGTTGCTGCCGGCTTTTGCGCTGGCGCAGACCCGCTGGAGTCCGCAGGATATCTACCTCTTTGTCGCCGCCTTTGGCGCGATGGGACATCACCTGCCGGGAATGATCCGCGCTTACGGCGACCGGGCGTTGTTCGAGCGATTCAAATGGCGCTTTATTTTCGCGCCGCTCTTTCTGCTGGTGGTCTGCACGGCTTTTTTCTGGTGGGATTTAAAGGGGATTTTGCTGGTCGTTTTTTTCTGGGGGGTCTGGCACGGGCTGATGCAGACCTACGGGTTCTGCCGCATCTATGACGCAAAGACTGGAACGTTCGACGCGCTCACGCGCCGGCTGGATTTTGCGATGTGCGTGATTTGGTTCGCCACTGCGGTGGCGCTTTCCCCCTATCGCCTGAGCGACACACTGGAAACCTATTACATGTGTGGCGGACCGTTCATCGAGCCGTCGCTCCTGCACCGCGGCCAACAGTTCATTCTCCTGGCCGCGCTGGCTGTTTCCGTTCTTTTCTTGTTGCATTTCATCCGGCAGTGGGTTGGCGGGCAGCGTCCCAATCCGGTGAAGGTGGCTTTACTGATCACCAGCATCGCCTTTTGGTGGTATTGCAACAATCTGGTCTCGAACATTCTTGTGGGCATTGCGTTGTTCGAGGTCTTCCACGACGTGCAGTATCTCTCGCTGGTGTGGATTTACAATCGCAACCGGGTGGAGAAAGACAGCAATATCGGCGGATTCATGCGCTTTGTGTTTCGGCGCAGCGGCTCTCTGGTGGGGCTGTATGTGGGCCTGGTTTTTGCCTACGGCTCGCTCTCCTACATTAACGCGCATCTGGGCATCGACACGGTGAAACGCATTCTCACCGGGGTGGTGACAGCGTCCACGCTCCTGCATTTTTATTACGACGGCTTTATCTGGAAAGTGCGCGAACGCTCCACCCGACAGTCTCTCGGTTTGAGCGGCGGAACGGCCGACGTCTCCCTGGGCGGCGTCCTGCCTGGCTGGGCCTGGCACGGATTGAAATGGGTGGGCATATTCGTATTGCCGCTGGGCGCGCTGTGGTTTTGGCAGGTTCACCTGGCGGTGCCGGAAGTGCAACGCCTGGGATGGGTGGTCGCCGACGTGCCGACCGTCGCAAAGCCGCATTATGACTATGGTTCGGCTTTGCAAAAGGAGGGGAAATTCGACCAGGCAATCGAGGAGTTTAACACCGCTCTGCGGTTCAAACCCGATTATGCCGAAGCGCACATCGGCCTGGCGACGGCGCTGAGCGGCGAATCGAAGTTCGACGCGGCGGCGACGCACATGGAAACAGCGTTGCGCCTTCAGCCGAAGAATGCCGATTATCGTCTGATGTACGCCGGTCTGCTGCAACGGATCGGACGCAATGATGAAGCGGCGTTTCATTTTGAACAAGGTCTGAAGCTCAAGCCAAATTCCCCCGAGGCGCACTACAGTTACGCTACCTTTCTGGCTGCTACCGGCAGCAGCGATCAGTCCATCGACGAACTGCGAAAGGTTCTCCAGCTCAAGCCCGATTTTCCCTATGCCGAACTGCGTCTTGCCGACGCGCTCCTGGCAAAGGGCGAGCTGAAAGAGGCAGAAACGCATTATCTTGCCGCTCTCCGCGTCGATCCCACTTTGACAGTGGCTTACAATAACCTTGGCAAAATCTATCTGAACAAAGGCCAGATTTCGCAGGCCATTGTCCAGTTCAGCGAAGCGCTGCGCCGGAACCCCGGGGACAAGGAGGCGGAGGAAAATCTGCGCATCGCCCGAGCGACCGACGCTCGGCTGTTTCGCCGAGACAATTAGCGATTGCCCCGCTGCGCGTCGGCGTCGTGGCAAGAGTGTGCCGCCTGGTGTTTCGGCAAATTTTCTTTAAGAAACCTTCGGCAATGCGCACCGCCGCTGCTCTTCACCTCGATCTGGATGAGGCGTGGCCAGGCGACGCGCTCGGAATAAAAACAGTGGATGCTCGCTCATGGGGACCGCGCCTGCGGTTTTCGGCGCCGGCTCGCGTCATTGAGCGGTTTTATGCCGAACACGCCGCGAGTCTGGCCACGCCGTTTCTGCTCTACGGCTCGGGCGATTTTCACCATTTGACGGCGCTCAGGGCGCGTTCTTTTTCGCAACCGATGGTCCTGGTCTCCTTCGACAATCATCCGGACTGGGATGTGCGCCCGCCAAAATGGGCTTGCGGGGCATGGATCAACCGCGCGCTGGAGCTCTCGCAGGTGCGCCGGGCGAGCGTTTGGGGTTGCGGCAATTTCGAGTGCTGGTGGCCGCACCAGATTTTTGGCAACCGCCGCGCCGAAAAAGCCGGAGTTCTCGACGTGCATCCGTGGGCTGACGGCAGGTCCGAAAAAGATCAGAGGCGCCGCGGCGCGATCTTGCGCGAGAACTGGCGGCGCTGGTTCGAACAATTCCTGAAAACAATCGAAGGAGAAAATCTTTATGTCACCATCGATCTCGATTGTCTGCAGGGCGGCGACGCAGTCACAAACTGGGAATCCGGTCGCTTTACCTCTGGCGATCTTCAATGGGCGCTGGGCAAATTGCGCGGGGCCGGCCGCGTGCTGGGCGGCGACATTTGCGGCGCTTATTCGCCGCCCCAATATGCGCGCCGGAAACAACGGTTCGCCGCCGAATTCGATCGCCCGAAACTTGAGCAAACCAGTTTTGACGCGGCTCGCACAATTAACATGGCGACATTGGAGAAACTCTGGCCCAGTCTGACCGGCGAAGGATGATCGGAAGGATGATCGTTCAGGGCAGAATGGAATCGGCAGAATAGACCACGCCGCTCTTGATCACCGTGTCGATGGCCGATGCGTGCGCGATATCCTGAAGCGGATCCGCTTTAAGAATCACCAGATCGGCAAAAAAACCATTTTCCACTTTGCCGATTCGCGCCCCGGTTTCGCCGCCGAAAAGTTTCGCCGCATTGGCCGTGGCGCACTGGAGAATCTGCATCGGGCTGAGTCCCGCCTGTTTCATCAATTGAAACTCGCGGAATAACGCCGGCCCATGCAGGGTGCCGATGTTTCCCGCATCCGTGCCGGTGGCGATGGTCACGCCTGCATCCTGGAGTTTTTTCAAGTTTGCCAGCGCGACTGCGTACGTTTTGCCGATGCGATTGAGCGCGGCTTGGGGATCGGCCAGCGCGTCTCGGATTCGTTGCGGCAACTTGTCTGAGGGAATTTTGGCGACGTCCAGCGAGGCGATCACTTCCGGGTTGCCCCATGCCTTTTCCTCGGGGGTCAGGTTCAAGTGATGCGAAAACGTCCTGCCGTAGCGCTCAAACACGACCAGCGTTGGGCATAAGATGACACCACGGTCCTTCAGCAGTTTCACAAACGCGTCGTCCACCGGCTTATCGATCACGCTGTGGACGAGAATGTCGGCACCTTCTTCAACCGCGGCGCGTGCCGTCTCCAGCTCGGTGGCGTGAACTGCCACGCGGATTTTGTGCGCGTGGCTTTCTTCAATCGCGGCGCGCGCGATCGGCCGGAAACTTGCCACCGGATGATCCTTGTCCACGATGTACCAAATCTTGACCAGGTCCGGTTTCTGTTCCGCGAGTTTGCGAACAAACTCGCGGGCTTGCTCCGGCGTGTCGATCCTGACAATGGGCGGATCGCCCAGATCGAGTTTTTCCCGCGACACACTCGAGATGAGCGGGCCTGCCGCCGCAACGCGGGGCGCTTTCTCCATGGCGTTCGCTCTTCTGCGAACTTCGAAATTCCACATCGGCCCGCCGTCATCGACCACGCTGGTGATTCCACATCGCAGATAACGCGCGAACACGTCATCCAGGTGCGATTTCACCCATGCGACTTCCTCCCTGTAGGGTCGCACGCTGGTCAAATCAGCGATGTCGGGCCGGGTAAACAAATCGCCCGATTGAAAGAAGTGAACGTGGGTGTCGATGTAGCCCGGCAAAATGAACTTGCCTGCGCAATCGATCTGTTTTCCGAGCGATGCCGCGTCTTGTTTGCCAATCGAGACGCGCTCAATCTTGTCGCTGTTGATCACCACCGTCGCGCTGGGCAGCACTGTGCCGTCGGCGGGATTGATCACCGTGCCGCCAACCAGCGAACATTTCTCGGCGCGCGCGCCAAGAGCGAGAAACGACGCGCAAAGACAAAACCAAAACGGCGTTTTCACTCTTTGGATTCCGGCACTGCTCTCTCCGCAGCCTTGAACCCGATCTTGGAATGGGTGCCGTCGCAAAACGGTTTCTCCGTCGATGCGCCGCAGCGACAGAGCGCCATGCGTCTTTGCGCCGGAAACTTGTTGCCGTCTGCGTCGATCAATTCCACTTCACCGGTCACGATGTAAGGGCCGTTCCTGATTATTTCGATGGTTACCTGAGCCATGGCCGGAACATTAAAGCAGCTCAAAAGAAACCCCAAGCCTCAGACAAATCTCCCCCGGCAGCGGGCAGGCTTGCGTGCGCCGGAATGTAATTGGAGTTTTGCGCCTCATGAAAATTGTTCTCGTTGTCAGTTTCGCTTTGACGGTTTCGGCGCTGGCGCAAACGCCAGCGGGCAAACATCCCTTCACTTTTGAAGAGATGATGAAACTGAAGCGCGTCGGCGCGCCGCAACCGTCGCCGGACGGCAAATGGGTGGTGTTCGATTGCGTGGATGTTGATCTGGACGCCAACACCAGGATCTCGCATTTGTGGATCGCGCCGGCGGGTGGCGGCGAAGCGCGCCGGTTGAATCCCACTCCGAACCACGAAGAGCGTCCGCGGTTTTCGCCGGACGGTAAGCGCCTGATCTGGACTTCCAAGGCAACCGACCCCAGTCAAATCTGGATGTGCGCTTTCGATTCCAACGCCGGCGTGCTCGTGGGCAAGCCGCGTCAGGTGACAAACATTTCGACCGGGGCCGACGGCGGGATCTGGTCGTCCGATGGGAAAAACATCGTGTTTGTGTCGGCGGTTTATCCGGATTGCAAGGATGACGCTTGCGACAAGCAGCGGGACGAAGAGCTGAAGAAAAGCAAGGTGAAGGCGAAAATCTTCACGCGATTGTTTTACCGGCATTGGAACGCGTTCACCGAATTCAAGCGCAACCATTTGTTTGTGGTCAGCACAAATTCGGACGCGCAGTCGTCTTTGCAGCCCGACTCGACTGAAACGCTGGCAGACGCTCGGGCGGCGCAACCGCAGTCGGGAAGCCCTCGCCTTCAGGAGCCGCGCGACATTACGCCCGGCGATCACGATGCGCCGCCGTTTTCGTTGGGCGGGCAGGATGCGTATGCCATTTCGCCAGATGGCAAAGAGGTCGCATACACGTGCAACGTGGATGAAGTCGAGGCGACCAGCACGAACAATGACATTTTCGTCGTGCCAATGAACGGCGGTACGCCGAAAAAAGTTTCGACGAGTCGCGGCGCCGACACCACGCCGCTTTATTCGCCCGACGGAAAATATCTGGCGTGGCGCTCGCAGGCCCGCGCCGGTTTCGAGGCGGATAAATGGCGATTGCTCGTGCTGGAGCGGGAATCGGGAAAGGTTCGCGACGTCACCGAGAAGTTCGATCGCTTAATTGGCAGCTTCTGTTGGGCGCCCGATTCCAGCGCCATCTGGTTCGCTGCGGAAGACCACGGCGAGGCGCCGATCTACCGTGTGATGTTTGATGGTGAACAACCGGGCGAAATCACCCGGTTGCATGCCGATGACCTGGTTTTTGGAGGCGATGGCCTCCTTTATTTCACTCGCATGTCGATTGCGGCGCCCAACGAAATCTGGGCGTTAAACGCGTCGGGCGCCGGTTCCCAGAGCCCCCGGGCTGTCACGCACATGAACGATGCCCTCTTATCCGGAATCGACATGCAGCCTCTGGAGTCTTTTACGTTCAAGGGGGCGAACAACGAACCAGTGCAGGGATTTTTGCTGAAGCCGCCGGGATTTGAGCCGGGCAAAAAATATCCGCTAAAATTTTTGATTCACGGCGGGCCGCAGGGAGCGTGGGGAAACTCCTGGACGTATCGCTGGAACGCCGAGTTGTTTGCCGCCACCGGCAATTACGCGGTGGCGATGATCAATTTTCACGGCTCCACCGGTTACGGGCAAAAGTTCACCGATTCGATCAGCGGCGATTGGGGCGGCAAACCGTATGTCGATCTGATGAAGGGCCTCGATTATTTGGAGAAAACATATCCGTTCATCGACAACAATCGCGAAGCGGCGCTGGGCGCCAGTTACGGCGGTTACATGGCCAACTGGTTGTTGGGCCATACCGACCGGTTCAAATGCATCGTGTCACACGACGGAATGTTTAATGCCGAGTCGGCATACGGCACTACCGAGGAGCTCTGGTTTCCCAATTGGGAGTTTGGCGGTCCGCCCTGGAAAAAGCGGGATGTTTATCGGAAGTGGTCGCCTCACGAGTACGCGGCAAATTTCAAAACGCCTACGCTGGTCGTGCACGGCCAGCTCGATTACCGGCTGGACGTTTCGCAGGGGTTCGATTTGTTTACCACATTGCAAGTGCTGGGCGTTCCTTCACAAATGTTATACTTTCCCGACGAAGGGCATTGGGTTTTGAAACCGCAAAACGCGCGATTGTGGTACAAGACCGTGAACGACTGGGTCGATCGATGGTGCGCCCGATAGTGCGATCGCCGGGCGCAACGAGCCGCGCGTTCCCTTGACTTTACGCGCGCGTTGCGCATTAAAAACGCCGTCTGAAACCATATGAGTCGTTCCCTCGCATTAGCCTTGCAGTTGCTGCTCTGTATCGGCGGAGCATTTTTGGTGGCCAGCTGCGCGGAAGATCCGCGCTTTTCCGCCCGGACGCCCTATTTGGGTGGCGTTTACGGCGGCGCTCCGCAAGGCCCACCCCACGATACGGTCTCGTACTGGGACGGGGACAACGTGAGCGGCCCGCCGTCGGTGAAGATCAGTCTCAGTGAACAGCGAGCGTACTTTTACAAGGGCGGCGTGCTGGTGGGCGTGTCACAATTGTCCACCGGCCGGGAAGGGCTCAACACGCCTACCGGACACTTCAAGATTATTCAAAAGGATAAGGATCACGTCTCGAGCCTGTTTGGGGATTATGTTGATTCGGCCGGCAACGTGGTGGTTCCAAACGTCGATGTGAAAAAGGATCCGATGCCCCCCGGCACACATTTCAGAGGCACGCCGATGCCGTATTTCATGCGCATTGTGGGAGGCACAGGCATGCACGCAGGATATCTCCCGGGCTACCCGGCCTCGCATGGCTGTATCCGCATGCCCTTGTTCATGGCCGAAAATTTCTTCAAATCCGTTTCGGTCGGCACGCCGGTGACCATCACCAATTAGCCTGACGCTGGCGTTTCAAAAATTTTGCAGTCATTGGGGACTCGTATCGGCCCGCGCCGCGTCGCGTCGCCAATTTTCCTTGGGCTAACCCGTTTTCTGGCTTGACACCTTCGGTGGTTTTTTGGCAAAACCCTTGGCGACGGAGTGAAATCAACCGCTGGAAACGAGACGCGATGGGACGCTGGATCTGGCTCGCGAGTGCGAGCCACAGGCGCGCACAGGGAAAACTCGCGGAAGGCCAACAACAACTGAAAGGAAAAATATTCATCATGAAAACTCGAAACATCATCATCCTGTCATGTGCGCTGCTTTGCTGTGCGCTTTTGGGTAAGGCGCAGGCGGCGCCGGAGACTGCGCTGCCGGGTTTCAACACCGCCGATGGCGACCATGCGCTTTTTAGCAATACGAGCGGCTTGGGCAACTCGGCGTTTGGCTGGTATTCGCTGTTCAGCAATTCGACGAACAACTTCGGCACGGCTATCGGTGCTGGCGCTTTGGCATTGAACGCTGCGGATAACAACACCGCTGTTGGGGCGGTGGCGCTGCTTTTAAACACCACTGGCTCCGAGAATGTGGCCGTGGGCGCAGGCGCCCTGGTGAACAACAGCGATGGCTCGGACAACAACGCGATCGGCTCTTTCGCGCTCAACGCCAATGTCAGCGGTAACTTCAACAACGCGCATGGCCGCGAAGCGCTCACCGCGTGCACGGCGAGCGAAAATAACGCCTTCGGCGATCTGGCCTTGCTTAGCGTTACGACGGGAGGTGGCAATTCAGGCTTCGGCGACGACGCGCTGGACAATGTCACTACTGGCGGCGAGAATGTCGGCGTCGGTGACGAGGCTGGGAATAGCATCACCACCGGGAGCAGCAACGTGTGTATCGGCGCGGGTGCGGGGATCGGCATCGTGACCGCAAGTAACAGCATTGCCATTGGCGTTGCTGCTGCCGGGCCTTTTACTGATCTCAGTAACACGTGCTTTATCGGCAGCATCTTTAATCAGCCGGTTAGCGACCCTGGCACCGCGACTGCTGTCTTTGTCGATCAATTCAATGTGCTGGGTTTCAATCCTTCGACTCGGCGCGTCAAACACGACATCCAACCGATGGACAACGCCAGCGAAAGACTGTATGCGCTCAAGCCTGTTACCTTCAAATACAATGGGGACAAGAAAGGCGTAACACAGTTTGGTTTAATCGCTGAAGACGTAGCTGCAGTGGACCCCGCTTTGGTGCTGCGTGACAAAACTGGGCATCCGGAGACCATTCGTTACGAGCAAATCAATGCCATGTTGCTCAACGAATTCCTCAAGGAACACAAAAAAGTGCAAAGTTTGGAGGCCACCGTCGCTCAGCAACAGAAATCGATGGAAGTGCTCACGGCGCAGCTGAAGGAGCAGGCTACGCAGATCCAAAAAGTGAGCGCGCAGCTGGAGGTCGTAAAACCGGCTACCAAAGTCGCGCTGACAAATCAATAGGCGCCGCATCTGAGAAAAGTATTTCTGTAAAAGCCGCCGCTCCCATATCGGGGCGGCGGCTTGCTTTTGCATTTGTGCAGTCTGTAGAGCCATGATTTCGGCTGCGGGTTCTTGACTTTCCAATTCCTTTTTCCGAGCTAAGCTAAAGCGATTTTAAGCCCGTATGAAAAGGAACCTTGGCATCTTAATGGTAACTTTTTTCGCGCTGGTTTGCTCCTGCCAGAAGCAGGACGCCGGCGCCGATCTTGCTCGGCGCAGCGCGGAACTGGAGGCGCGCGAAAAGGCCGTTGAGGAACGTGAACAGCAACTAAACTTGCGAGAGACAGTCCTGAAGGAAAGGGAAAATGCCCTGGCAAAACGAGCGGGCAACGCGGCCCTCGCCCGCACGGGTTCGGCACGGACGCCACCTCCGGCCGGCGCCGGCTCGGCGCAGGAGCAAGCCGAAAGAGAGAAAAGGCTGCAACAACTTCCCCCCGAGCTGCGGGCGCTGATCCCTGATCCGTCACGAGTTCGGGCCATGCGCGCCGAAAAAGAGAAGCTCATGCAAGAACGGCTGATGCAGTCGCAGCGCGCCGCCGGTTCTTCGCCGAGCGAAAAGCAGACAAAGTTCGACGCCATGCGGAAATGGCAGGCGTCCGGTGGGGCGGCATCGGCTGAGGGCGCGTCGCCAACGTCATCTCCGGCGCTTGAAGCTGCTTCGGCGACTCCGTCCCCGGCGGGAGAGGACAGTTCCTCCGACGCATCTTCCGCTCCGCAGTAAAGACGGGCGCATTGGAGTGAACCGGCGACGCGATGCCGTGGCATCGCATCGCCATTGCCCATGGGCCACTCTGGCCTCTCCATTTCTATCAACCGGAGTGTTCTTCTTGCGCGGCGCGGTCTCCTTCGAGATGATGCAGTGCATGCCTGTGACGCTGGAGCAAACCCGCGCAAACGCGGTCACGCCGCGGTCGGTTTTCATTCTCCGGTTCATCAGCACGGTGGCGCTGTGGACCATCGCGCTGCTGATCATGTTTTCCGGATACGAGATTTTGTTTTGGCTGCTGATCAGCGTGTTCGGAATGATCGGGCTTTGGGAATTTTACCGGATGCTCGATCACAAGGGGCTGCCGAATTTCAAAATCACGGCAATGATCTGCGGCGCTGTGCTGCTGGCGGGCAGTTTCTATTATTTTTCAAAGATCGGTCCCGCGGGTTCGTACGATTTTGAGGTCGCTGTCCTGCTCTTTTTCCTGCTGACAGTTTTTGGCCGACAAATGTTTGCGCGGCTCCGGCACGATGAACCGCTGCAAACGATGGCTTACACCTTGTTTGGCCTGTTGTATGTGCTGTGGCTTTTTAATTTCATCACTAAAATTGTTTATCTGACGCCGCGCTCCAGTTCTGGTCAGCTCACAGGCCAGTTCTACGTGCTGTATCTGATCGCGGTGACGAAATTCGCCGACATGGGCGCGTATCTGACCGGCAGCGCGATCGGACGGCGCCTGATGGTGCCTCACATCAGCCGAAAAAAAACCTGGGAAGGTTTCTTTGGCGCGATCGCTTTCGCTCTGTTGTGCAGCCTGGGACTGTTCAAGCTGATGCCGGGCCACTTGCCCGCCCTGAACTGGACACACGCGGCCATCCTCGGCGTATTGCTTGGGCTGGCGGCGGTGCTGGGCGATCTGGCGGAATCGATTATCAAGCGCAGCACCGACGTGAAAGACTCCGGCAATCTGTTGCCGGGGATCGGTGGCGCGCTGGATTTGCTGGACAGCTTGCTGTTCACCGCGCCACTGCTGTTTTTCTATCTGCGGCTGGTGATTCGCGTGGCATAGAAAACCGACAAGAATTAGCAGAATGCCTGAAACGCGGGAAGCGCCTGAAAAAGTATGGCTCGATTCACTCATCGTAGAACTGAAAGGTCTTCACGCGCTGGCGAAAAGCGTACGAGGTTTAGTTTGTGAACGATTTTGTCACAACGCGAATGGATGAGGGATTGCTCCTGAACCTCGGCGCCGAACGTCTGGAGGACAAAGGTTCGCTTCCCAAAACAAGGTCCAATTTCGCACTGATTCTGTTTTTAATTCTGTTCATTTTGTCCAGGAAATGAAACGCAAGCGGGTAATTATTTTGGGCGCGACCGGCTCCATCGGCGAAAGCGCGCTCAAAGTGGCGCGCGACGTTCCGGACCGGATGGAAATTGTCGGCCTGGCCGCGAACAGCAATGCGCGGAAACTTGCTGAAGCGGCGAATGAAATGCGCCCGGCAGCGGTTTGTCTTGCCGATCAATCAAAGGTCGATGCCCTGCAGCGCGCGCTCAATTACCAGCCGCGCCTTTTTACCGGCGAGGCGGGACTTTCGCAGATCGCCTCTCTGGCCGATGCGGAGATGGTGCTCGTGGCCATTGTAGGCACAGGCGGCTTGCGCCCGGCGCTGGCTGCCATCAGGGCCGGAAAAGATCTCGCGGTGGCGAGCAAGGAAATCCTGGTCATGGCCGGCGAGATCGTGATGCGGGAGGCGCGCGAGAAAGGCGTGAACGTGTTGCCGGTGGATTCCGAGCACAACGCCATTTTCCAATGTCTGGAAGGCAAAAAGGCCTCGGACGTCCGGCGCCTCCTTCTCACGGCCTCGGGCGGTCCGTTCAGGGAAAGGCCCCGGAAAGATTTCGACTCCATCACGCCGGAAGAAGCGCTGAAACATCCCACTTGGAACATGGGACCGAAGATCACCATCGATTCGGCCACGTTATTCAACAAGGGACTGGAAATGATCGAGGCTCACTGGCTTTTTGGCGTGGAGATGCGGCGCGTGGAAGTCGTGATCCACCCGCAGAGCATTGTCCATTCCATGGTGGAATTCGCAGACGGCTCCACGCTGGCGCAATTGAGTTATTCCAACATGTGTTTCCCAATCCAATACGCGGTGACCTGGCCGGATCGCGTGCCCAACAGATTGCCGCCGCTGGATTTCTCCAAACTGCCAAAGCTCGAATTTTTCACTCCGCGCTACGACGATTTCCCAGCCTTGCGTCTGGCCCGGTGGGCGGGCGAGACCGGCGGCACGTTGCCTGCCGTAATGAACGCCGCAAATGAAGTCGCGGTGGCCGCGTTTCTTGAGCGGCGGATGCGTTTCCCGGAAATCTGGCAGACTGTTGAGCGGGTGATGGAAGGGCACCGGCCAATTGCGCAACCTGATCTGCATGCCATATTGCAAGCTGATCAGTGGGCGCGGGAACAGGCGCTGGAGCACGTTCAAGCGTTGAAGCGTTAAAACGTGGGAGCGCCGCGCGGTTGCGCATGTCTCACTTTTCACTAATCACTAGCCAATGCTTCTGCACGTCGCGCGGATCATCTTCATCCTGTTTGAAGTGCTGGTTCTTTTCAACCTGCTGATCGTGGTGCACGAGCTGGGGCATTTTCTGGCGGCGCGCTGGCGCGGGTTGTACATCGAGAAATTTGGGGTCTGGTTTGGCAAACCGATTTGGAAGAAGACCATCAACGGCGTCCAGTATTCGTTAGGCACGCTGCCCTTCGGCGGCTTTGTGGCGCTCCCGCAACTGGCGCCGATGGATATCATCGAAGGCAAAGCCGACATGGATCGGGCAAAGCTGCCGCGCATTTCTGCGCTGGACAAAATCATTGTGGCGCTGGCCGGACCGCTTTTCAGTTTTCTGCTGGCTGTGGTGTTCGCCGTGATCGTCTGGGGTGTGGGACGGCCGGTGGGGGAAGCCGAAGCCACCACCACCATCGGCTACGTGGTGCCCGATTCGCCGGCCGCGCAGGCGGGTCTGCAGGCCGGCGACCGGATCCTGTCCGTTGATGGACATCCGGTTACTCGATTTGGCGGGATGAGCGAGCAAAGCATTCAATGGCGGATCGTGCGCAGTGAAGGCGACACCATTCCCATCACCGTAGAGCGCGTTGTGAATGGGCAGCGCAGAATCCTCACGGTCGAAGCGCGTCCCATTATTCCCGAAACCAAATGGTGGGTGCGCAAGGGATTTCGCGAAATCGGGATCGTGCCGGCCGAAACACCGGTGATCGCGAAGGTGGAGCCGGGCAGTCCCGCCGCTCGGGCCGGCCTGGAGCCGGGCGACATGATCCTGGCCATCAACGGCCAGCCGCTTTACGAGATTTTGGGAATCTCGGATTACATTCGCGCGCATCCCGGCGAGGGGCTCACGCTCACGATCAAACGCGGAGAACGCGAGCTGCGGCTGCCTTTCGAGCCCGGAAATCCGCGCATCGAGAACGTTTTCAAAGAGAGCCCGGCAGCGCGCTCCGGCCTGCAACGCGGCGACGTGGTTTTGGCGGTTGATGGACAACCGGCGAAAAGCACGCTGGCGATCTCCGATTACATCAAACATCATGCCGGCCAGCCGCTGACCATGTTGATCGAGCGGGATGGGACAAAGCGCGAACTGAAAGTCACTCCGGAAGTGCCAAGCGGCGATAACGTGGCGCGCATCGGAATTATCTGGCGGGAAGATTATGGAATCACCCTCGATCAGTATGGCAAAATGATGGTGAAACATCCGGGACCGCTGGAGCAAATCCGCTCCAGCACGCTCTCGATTTTCAGCACGGTGGGCGCCATTGCTTCCCCCAAGTCCGACGTGCGCCTGCAACACATGAGCGGTCCGGTGATGATGCTGCAGGTGTATTACAAAATGCTTTCCAGCAGAGAAGGCTGGAGAATGGCGCTCTGGTTCAGTGTGGTGATCAATGTCAACCTGGCCCTGCTCAATCTGCTGCCCATTCCAGTGTTGGACGGCGGCCATATCCTGCTGGCGCTTATCGAAGCGGTGCGCCGACGTCCGGTTAGCATGCGCGTGCTGGAAGTGGTGCAGACAGCCTGCGCCGTCGTCATCATCGGGTTCATGATTTATATCGCCTTCTTCGATGTGCAGGACCTCTTCGGGTTCCGGCGCGAAACGCCCAAATTTTTGCCGAAGGAAACATCGGGCAAAACGGTGGAACAATAGGCGCGCCTTCTTGCGCGGCGTTGCGCACCCAAATCCCTGCTTGTAGCTTCCCGGGGATCGGCAGAGATGATGCCTGGTCTGAAGCAACGGCCGACAGCGCCGGCAGCTTTAAAGAACAACCGGTGAACTACTGCGAAAATCCATTTGTTTACCATCGCCGCAAGACCCGCGAGGTGAAGGTGGGGCACGTCGGCATCGGCGGCGACAACCCCATTCGAGTCCAGTCCATGATCACCTGCGACACCATGGACACCGGAGCGTCCATCAGGGAAACGATGGAGCTGGCGGCCGCCGGCTGCGAGATCGTCCGGATCACCGCCCCCACGGTAAAGGACGCGCGCAATCTCGAGCACATCGTCAAAGGCCTGCGCCAGCGCGGCTGCAACGTGCCCATTGTCGCCGATATCCATTTCAAACCCGAAGCGGCGATGGAAGCGGCAAAATGGGTGGACAAGGTCCGGATTAATCCCGGCAACTACGCCGACTCGAAAAAATTCGTGGTCCGCGAATACACCGACGAGCAGTATGCGGCGGAGCTGAATCGCATCCGCGAGCGCTTTTCACCTTTAGTCAAACTTTGCAAGGAACGCGGCATCGCCATGCGCATCGGGACAAACCACGGCTCGCTTTCCGATCGTATCATGAACCGTTACGGCGACACGCCGCTGGGCATGGTGGAAAGCGCGCTGGAGTTCGCCCGCGTGGCGCGCGAACTCGATTACCACAATTTCGTTTTTTCCATGAAAGCCAGCAACCCCAAGGTGATGATCGCCGCCTACCGCCTGTTGGTTGCGCGATTAAACGAACTTGGGCCCGACTGGAATTATCCGCTCCACCTCGGCGTCACCGAGGCCGGCGAAGGCGAAGACGCACGGATCAAAAGCGCCATCGGCATCGGGTCGCTCCTTGCAGATGGAATCGGCGATACCATTCGCGTTTCGCTGACCGAAGACAGCCCACAGGAGATTCCCGTGGCGAAGGCGTTGGTGGAGAATATCGGCAAAACCTCCACCGCCGACGGCCCAACGCTCAGCCCTCAACTCTCCTTTGATCCGTTCTCCTATCAGCGTCGCGCTACGGAGACCATCGCTGTAGCCGGAATCGGTGATCCCGGCCAGGTCAATGTCGGCGCGACTGAACTGATTCGCGTGGTCGTTCGCCAGGCAAACTTTGACAAGATCGCGCACAAAGTGGAGAAGCTGGGCGATTACAGGCCGGAAATTATTTACGAGAAGGCGGGCGTTGTGGAAGTCGATCCCCGCGATGAGACGGCTCTCCGCAGATTGAACACGGAACGGGCTCTGCGTCTGGTCACTGTGCGTGATGACGTCGATCTCGCGGTGATTCCCGCGTTCCGATTGCTGGCGGCGCGTCTCGATCCGCGGCACCCGATTCTCCTCAAGGACGTTTTCAAGAGGCCGCAGGTCGGCCGCCCCTCAGGCGATTTTCTCCAGACGCTCCTCGTCGCCTCCACCAATATCGGCTCGTTGCTGTGCGACGGCATTGGCGACGCCATCCTCGTGCAGGGCGAAGAAGCGCCGGGGCAGGCGCTTCGCTTGTCCTACAACATTTTGCAGGCGGCTGGCGCGCGCATTTTCAAAACCGATTACGTGGCTTGTCCATCCTGCGGGCGTACGCTGTTTAATCTGCAAACCACAACGGCCAAAATCAAAGCCGCCACCTCGCATCTCAAAGGGGTGAAAATTGCCATCATGGGTTGCATCGTTAACGGCCCCGGCGAAATGGCCGACGCCGATTTCGGTTACGTCGGCGGCGCGCCCGGCAAAGTGAATCTTTACGTCGGCAAAACGCCGGTGAAATTCAACATCCCCGAAGCGGAAGCTGTGGATCGGCTCAAAGATCTGATCCGTGAACACGGCAAATGGACCGAACCGGCCTCAGATCCCGTTGCGGCCGACGCGGTATTATGATCGAGCGCGGGCGTCGTGCCGCGTTCCAGGCGCTGCGCAGGGTTTACTCAACGCTAAACATTTCTTCGGCTGTGCCAAGGGAACTGAGCGCGCGCACGTCCCACTGTCCGGGCGCGAGCTGCCAGAAAAACCGGCCATCCCCCTGAGCCGGAACCGGGACGCCGTTAACGAACCATTGCACATCTCTGGCCACTGCCGCGGTGAACTCCAGCATCTGCTGCGAAGCCGGCAGGACCGGATCAATCTTGTAGTGCGCGTGGGGCGACGGGTTGATGATCCGGAACTGGGATCGCACGTGGGCGTCGATGGTGTTGTCCCGGCTGGCGCACCATCGGCTGTAGGCGTCGGGCAAAACCAGTTTTCCGTCGTTGGCGAAAGAACTGGCCGAATCTTCACGCGGCTCGGTTCCGGGCAGAAAGAGCTCGTTCAGTTTTGCCGGGCTAAAACGCGAGGGAAGCAATCCCGTCGCCTTGCAAATTTCGCAGTGGACCAGGCCCTGGTTTTCTCCGGGCGGATCGAGCGGATGATCGCGGCGCAGCAACTCGCGCATCACTGCGGCCCAGAGTGGCGAGGCGGCGCGCACGGCAAACGTGTCGCGCATAAGGCGGCCGTCGAAATTTCCCGCCCACACCGCCGCGGTGTGTTCCCGGTTGAATCCGACGGTCCACGCGTCCCGGAACCCGCTGCTGGTTCCTGTTTTCGCGGCGACCCGCTCTTCGAAGGCCAGGGGGGAGTCAAGCCCGAAACTTTTCTGGCGAGCGTCGTTGTCGCACAAGATATCGGCAATGACGGCCGTTGCCTCGCTCGAAGCGACACGCGCGACCGGGTGATGTTCGGCAGCCAGAAATTTTGCGCGCATCGCTGTCCCACCGCGAGCCAGTCCGGCATAAGCCGCGGCCAGATCAATGAGTCGCGTTTCGGCGTTGCCCAGCACAAAACCGGCCCCGTAATCATCCAGGCCTTCAGGAAAATTGAAGCCCCATTTTTGCAATTGATAAAATGCCGGGCGCGCGCCCAGCCGGCTCAGGACGAACACCGCCGGCACATTGAGGGAGCAACCGAGCGCTTCACGCAGGCGCACCGGGCCGAGATAGCGGCGGTTGTAGTTTTGCGGATCGTAATCCGCATACTCATCGCGGATGGCGTCGGGCGTGTCAGGCAACAGGCTGGCGGCGGTAAAGAGCCGTTTGTCGATCGCATCGAGATAGACAAATGGTTTCAACGTGGAACCGCAACTGCGCGGCTGCAGGGCGCCGTTGATCTGCGACAGGGCGTAATCCCGCGAGCCAACCATCGCCCGAATCGCGCCCGTGGAGTTTTCGATCACCACAACGGCAGCCTCAGTGATGTCGTGCCGATTTAACCCCGACAAATGCGAGCGAACCAGACGCTCGACTGTTTCCTGCAAATCCAGGTCCAGCGTCGTAGTCGTTCGGCCGCGCAGCCCCGCGTAACGCGCTGCGATGGCATCGACAAAATGCGGCGCGAACCGCGGCGGATCGGTGCGCCCAACCTTTGGCGGCTGTTCGAGCAACGATTGTTGATCGCGCGTGACGATCCCAAGCTCCACAAGTCGCGCCAGCGATCGCGCGTATTTGCGCTTCGCCGCTTCGGGATGCCGCCACGGATTCAGGCGACTGGGCGCCTGCGGCAGGCCAGCCAGAAAAATTGCTTCACTTAACGTGAGATCGCGCGCCGATTTGCCAAAGTACGCGCGCGCAGCCGCCTCCGGCCCGATCCGCCGATTGCCGTAACTGCTGCGATTCAGGTATTCGGCGAGAATTCGTTGCTTGCTCCAGCGGCGTTCCATTTTCCAGGCGACGATCGCCTCGTAGAGTTTCCCGCTCCAACTGCGCTGCTGCCGCCCTGTGGCCAGCTTCACCAGTTGCTGTGTAATCGTGGACGCGCCAGAGATGAGACGGCGCGATTTGACGTTACGCGCGCAGGCCGCAGCCACGGCGCGCCAGTCAATGCCGGGATGTTGATAAAAACGCCGGTCTTCCAGCGCCACGGCGATCGTCGGCAACCACGGGCCCATTTCGCCGAGTGAGACCGGGAATTGCGCGCGCGCTTCCGGCGACGCCAGTTCGGCGATCTCGCGACCGCGGCAGTCGAGCAATGTTAATGTGCCGGCCGGCGATTGGCGCAGGGCGCTGGGAATCGGCAGCCAACAGGCAATCGTCACGGCAGCCGCCGCGACTGCAGTCGTCACGAGCACGAAACAGCGCGGAGCGATCAATCGGCGGAGATAACGCATACGCTCGAGGGCGACAAACCGGAAAAGCGGCTGTCGTACATGGGCGCGACTTGTGTGGCAGGCCAGCGAAATGTTCCGCCCGCCGTGGCGCGAGCCAGAATGGAATACGTGGTCGAGCCGGGGTCGACGCGGTCGAAATAAAGCAAGGCGGCGCGGTCCCGCATCTCGGAATACGACAACTCCAGCACCCGGTCGTGCGGATCGGGCGGCGGCAATTGGAAGAATTTTCCCACCAGCGCCAGGTTTGGATTAACCACTTCCAGTCCCGCCGGCAGCGAGTCCTCCAGGGCCACAAAGTTTTGAAGCTTCCGCGAGTTCAGCCGATAGGTGATGAGCAGCTGATCGCCCAATTTCCACGGCGCTTCCGGTGTGCCCGCACGATGTGGTTCGGTAAGATTTTTAACGACGCGCTCGATTCGGAATCCGCGATCCGCGCGATCTGTATTCACGTCGCTTGTGGAGTATTCGGCCTGGAGCAAAAACGTGAGCGCGCTTTGATTGAGGCCCTTGATGAACAGGCCACGATCGAGCGGGCGATCGAGCCAGGCCATGCTCCGGCCATTTTTGGATGGAACACCGGCCGGCTGAGTGCTCTTCGACAATTCCGTTGTTGTTTGCGCGCCGAGCATCGATTTGAACGCCAGCAGCAGCCAGAGATTTTCCTGAGTCGAGAGCGATCCCGCTTCATCCATTCGTTTGGCCAGGCGCTCGCGCGCCTGTTGTTTTTTTTGCCTTGTCCATGCCGGCGGCGAAACGACATCGAACGCCAGCGCGCGCATGGCCTCGGCGCGCGTCATGGACGTGAAGGTGGCGGGATTGAATGCGCGCTCCTTGAGCGGCACGTCGATTTCGCGCAGCAACTGTTGCTGCTCGGGGGCCATGATGTTTTGCCGATGCAAGGCAATCGCCAGCAACGCCCGCTCCTCATCGGTGCCCTCGTTGCGATGCAGGTACAATTCCTGGGACTCGGTTGCAAACTGGCTGCTGTTGTCTGCCTGGGTCAGCACAAAGAGCGCAAAACATTTTTCAAATCGCGACGCCGGCAGTTGGCCCTCGAGCATCTTCGTCACTGCGCCGGTTAGTTTCTCCTGCAAATCCGGGGGCGCCTCGAATCCGGCGTGGATGGATTTGTTTACCGACCACAGCGCCTGGCAGGTCACGAAACCGTTGCCTGCATTGCCGCCGGGCCAATAGGGAAGCATGCCGTTGCCCAGCAGCGAGTCGGCGTATTGTTTCATTCCGCGTTCGAGCGTCGCTCGATATTCGGTGTCGCGCTCTTGCAAGTCCGGCAAATATCCCAACAGATTTGCCAGCAGACTGTAGCCCAGCAGTTTGGTGGAAATTTGTTCAAAACAACCGTGCGGATATTTGAGGATGAAAGGCAGGCCGGCGATCTGCGGCAGCCAGGGCGAGGTTGAAATGGTTGCGCTGAACTGGCCGCGACCCTGTTTCCAAACCATGGGCATTGCCCGGAGCGCGTCGAATTGTGGACCGGGAAATGAGCCGGCCACGCTTTCTTTTCGCACGATGGTGGGCGGTTGCACCGGCAGAGTGCTCTCCACCGCGTCGGACATTGCTCTGTTGGAAGTGGAAACGGCTTCGAAACGAATCTTGATGGGGAGGAGATTCGGATCGGCAACTTTGGCCTTGAAACGGAAAACGGTCGGGGCGTCGCGATGGGCGGATTGTGTCGCGACATCAGCCTCGAGCAGCTTCAGGTTTGCGTCTGTGATGCAGCGCGTGGTGATCTCGTCATCGTTCCTAAAGTTTTCTCTAACCACGGCGCGCAGCTCGAGTTCGTCCCCGTCGCGCAGGAAGCGCGGCAACGCCGGATCAATCAGGAGCGGTTTTGAGATTTTCACCGTCTGCGACGCGTCGCCGCCGAACTGGTTTGCCGTTGTCTGGCCGATGGCGACGATGCGATAGGTGGTCAGGTTGTCGGGCGCGGCGAATTCAAACCTTGCTTTGCCATCCACCCCGGTCTTCAGACTCCCCTGCCAAAACGCGAGCGTACGAAATTCCTTGCGAACATTTTTGGTGTTGGAAATGGCTTCTTCACCGCCGTCGCCGATGGTGAATCCCTTTTGTGTGAGGCTCAGCTTTGCGGGATCATCGATGTAGCCCTGAAGGGCTTCGAACGTGCGAACGGCGAACCAGTTTTTCGGATAAAATCTTTCGCCGACGGCGGGCAGCTTCCAGTCGCCGAGGGTCAGCACCGCGTCGTCCACGGCGAACACGAGGAGATCGGCGCCGGGCACCGGTTTGTTTTCTGCACTGACCAGCACTTCGCCATGCACCATTTCACCCGGTTTCGCGGTGGCGGGCGCAACCCGCGGCTCGAGCTTCAGTTCCCGATCGGGCCGGCGCACTTCGATGTCCGTGTAAGCGAACCGTTCCAGGGGCAGTTCCTTGTTGCCGCCCGGTTTAACCAGATAAATCGAAACGGTGGCATTGGGCGCGTATTCCTTTTTGATCGGCACTTCGATGCGACCGGCGTTGCCCTTTACCGGAACAAGCAGCGTGTCGAGGATTTGATCCGTCTCAACCGAGACCCAGGCGACGCCGCCAAACGGCGCTTCAATCGTAAGCGCAGCCGTTTCGCCCGGCGAGAACGGCTCGGCGCGGTGCGCGATCTTGAATGTGGTTTCATTAATCACCGGAAGCTCGGCCGGTTCCTCGCCGGTCAGGGTGGTTTCATCGCTTACCAGCGGCGTTTTAACTTGCGTCGCGCTGACTGCGACCACATATCGGCCGGTTTCCTTTGCGGGGAAAATCAGTATGGCGGGCGTTTTTCCCTCCTGAGTAGCGACTTTGGCGAACTGATCCGTGTTCCGATAACGATAAACAAACGGCGCGATCTGTTCCTTGACCGTTTTGGTGGTGATATGAAACAGATCGGCGCGAACCGCGACGCCGTTCACTTTGCGATCGGTCGGATCGAGCGCGTCGATCTCCGCCTTGATTCCCGCCGGCGTCTCGGCTCCGCCGGACGCGGCCCCGAATGCTTTCGGGGCCTGTTCGCTGGCACGGATGCCCAGGCGCGTTTCACTGGAGAAAAGCGTTGCCATGTCGCCGCCGGTGAGCGTTTGCCCGTCGATGGAGGTGACGTCTGCGCGCCAGATCACATTGGCGCGGCTGACCGCGGGATTGTCTTTGAACGGCGAATCGCACACAAGCGTGGCCATGCCGTGCGCATCGAGTTGCAGATCGCCCTCGACGGTTTTTATCTCCTCGGTGTCGGCATCGAGTCGAGGACCAACCTCGGCGTAGGTGTTGAAACGTTTTCGGTAAACACCCTCTTCGTCCTGCCCATACTCGGCGAACGCAGTCCACGTGGCCTTCCAGTGGACGCGCGCTCCGGCGTTTGGCGCGCCGTGAAAATAGGCCGAGGAGATTCGGCCGTGCGCGGCGGCGCCCACTTCGGGATTTGTCGCCTCGACAATCACCGAAAACAGCGGAACGCGATATTCCTGCACGCTGATGGTGTTGACTCCTTCGTAATCGCGATCGGCTACGTTGCAGCGAATCTCATAAGCGCCGAGTCTCGCCTTTTCCGGAATGTTCCATTGCGCTTCCCAGCCTCCGTAGGGAGAAACTGGCGCGCTTCCCTCGCCGACGATGCGGCTGCCGTCCGATTCGGTGACGCTCCAGTGCGCTTGCGCCTTGGTGGGAATGAAGAGCCCGCTGTCTGTCACGTCCCGCACCAGGCCTTTCATCTTCACCGTCTGGCCCGGGCGATACAGGTTGCGATCCGTAATAATCTCCGCGCGCGGTCTGCTCGCGGAATGGGCGGAATCGTATCCGGAGGGATAAGCTGTGGCTTCGGCAAATTGCAGCGCCGGTCCAGTCGCGGTGTCGGCGATGAAGAGGTGCGTGTTCGCTGCCTTGGGGTCGCGAGCTTTCGGGAAAACCGAATCGCGGACGAAGCGGGCGATGCCGTTCTTATCAGTCACAGCGCGTGCCAGTTCGATGTTCTCCGTCGTGAGAGCGCGCACCGTCACGCCGGCCGACGGGTTTGCGTCGGACATTTTGGCCACGCGGATGATGACGGCGGTGGGCGTTCGTTTCTGCGTCAGGAGATAATCGCTGACGCAGACGATCGAGCGGTTTCCCACGATGCGGCCGTCCGTGAGCGTCGCGCTCGCCTCGAAAAGATATGCGCCGGCGAATTGGTCGCGTCCCGGCGGCGCGCAACGAACGTCGCGTCGCGTTTCGACGTCGCCACTGGTCGCCTCAAATGTGCCGCTGGCTGACACCGGCAGTTGAAACGCGTCCACCAGCAGTTCAGTCTGAAATTGTCTGTCGAAACCGGTGCGCGGATCGATGATCACTTTGCCGGTTACCGGATCGGTGGCCTTTTTTTCGAATTCTTTCACCCGGGCCGTGACCGCGGATAATTTTTCCGCGGGGATGCGCGCCAGTTTCCACGTCACGGCAGGCGTGTTGACCTGAAGAAATGCAAAGCGCAGCTCTTGGCGGGCGCGCGCAAACACCTGCGACGAGGGAAAGATGAGGCATGATTCTTTTGGGCGAAACGTTGCGCCCCAGCGCGATTCGGCTTCGAGCCCGTAGCCGCGCTCTCCCTTGAGTTCCGGCGAAATGGTGACTCGGTAGCGCTGGATGAGATCGAAGTCGCCCGTCACCCGGATTTCGTCCTGCTGCGCGACAAATTTCAGTTTCTGCACCGCCGGCTCGATGCGAATTCGCTCCGGAGTCGCCTCGGCGGGGTCGATGTCGTCGTTGAACTTGATGCGAATGGCCGGTTGTTCCAGGGCGTGATTGAACGCGCCGAGCCATTCCACTTTAAGCGGCTGGGTTTTGCCCAGTGGAATCACCTTTAGATAAGGAAGCGGACGACGGCTCGTGGCCTCGAGCAAACCATTGACAATCAGGTCGAATGTGCGCCCCACAGGAAGGGACTGGCGCGGCTGCACTCTGAATCCCGCTGCCTCCAGCGGCCCGGCGCTTTTCTCTTCGACGGTCTGGATGACTTCGGCCGGGAAACGCTCGCGCGAATCGCGGTCCTGGAAATAAATGTGCTCGGCAGCTTCGTCCAGGCGCACCGCGTAAGTGGAGTCGAGATAGACTTGCGGGCGGGCAGGCAATTGTTCGCGTTCACCGAAATCGCTGCTGATGGTAAACTGCGGCGTGGTAAATTCCGCGCTCCAATCGTTGACGACGAACGGTTTCCCGGTCGCGTCTTTTAATCCCGGCGCCAGAGTCAATCGATAACGCGCCCCGGCCACCACGCCGGCGATATTGAACACGCCTTCGGTCTGGCTTTTCCAGAGGAACGCGCCATCAAGTTTCGGTTCGCTGATAAACGGCGCGGGTTGATTGCCCACGTCGATGAGATCAGCCGGAACCATCGCCGTGGGAAACGTGACGGTGATCTGGGTGCCTGCCGCGATCTCGCCGCTTGAGGGTTCGATCACCACTCCGCCGGCGTCGGGATTGGCGTTGGAGCTTTGATCATCCTCTTCGTCTTGCGCCGGTAGCGCGCCCGCCACGCACATGATGGCAATCGCCGCAACACAGAAAGGGCGAAACGCTCGCATCCGCGAGGAGAGACAGGCCAAAATGCCAAGCTTGTTTTTGGCGCGCGCAGCGCCTGTTCGCCCATTCATTGCCGCGAGCTGAGTTGCTGGATTCGGCGAAGGTCGGCGTCGGCCTCGCGTATTTTCCCGATGCGGCGTTCGCACTGCTCGCGCTCGGCTAAAGCCGGCGGCGATTCATTAATTTCAAGCGACCGCGTTTGTGATTCAATGGCGGCGACGAAATTGGCGCGTTGTCGCTCGAGCACGCCGCGCACAAACCACTTGCCGGGATCTTTCGGGTCGAGGTCCGTGGCCAGCCGGGCATGAGCCAGCGCCTCCTTTTGCTGGCCCAAAGCATCGAGGTCTCGCGCGACTTCCAACTGCGCCGCTGCCGATTTATCATCAATCGCCAGGGCCGCGCGCGCGTCCGCGAGCGCCAGTGTGAATTGCCGCAATTCTCTCAGAACCTTTGCGCGCTCCACCAGCGCCTCCAGATTTTTCGGGTTTGCCGTCAGCTGCGCATCGAGCGTGCCGAGCTCGCGCAACGCCTGTTCGCTTACGTGTTTGTCTTGCGCCCGAGCGAGTTTGTCGTTGATCTGTAATTTTGCGGCATCTTCGGCTCGATCTGCGTCCAGCAACGCTTCCGCCGTTTGGATGCGGGCTCGCATCGAGGCAGGCTGGAGGTTTAAGGCGCGCCGGGCGTCATCGAGCGCCAGCAACGGACGTCCCGCCAGGGTGAAGATTCGTGCGCGCTCAAGCAATGGAGCAGCGTCATTTGGCGATTTGGCGATCTGCGCGTCGAGCGCTTTGATTTGCGGGAGGAACTTCTGCAGCCGTTCAAACTGCGGCAGCCATTCTTTTACTTCCGCGTCGGTGGCGTTCAGTTTGTTGGCCTTTGCCATATCGGCAAAAGCGGCATCCCACTTGTGCAGGCGCAGGTTGGCGCAGGCGCGCGCCACGCGGCGCGCAGCGGAATCCTGGGCGGCAATCGCCTTGGTCAGGTAAGCGGCATGATCTCCCCAGCGTTCCTGTTCTGCGCACAGGCTGGCGAGATCATCGTATGTGGCCGCGGCATCGGGCGCCGATGGCCTGGTCGCCAGATAAGCCAGCCAATGTCGCTCTGCGTTCGGGTAATCTTTTCGTTTAAAGAAGAGCGCGCCGCGGAAATCTTCAATTGCGGGCGGCGGTGTGCGGAATGTTTTTCCCCAGGCATCGAGGGTTTGCGCGAGGCGATCCAGGTCTTCGACTTCCAGTTGCGTTTGGGCAAGCGTCTCCCAGGCGTCGGCATCTCTTGGCGCGACGGCCAGGATGCGTTTGCTCAGTTCGATGGTGGCCGGGTTGTCCGCGTCTTTTTGCGCGGCTTCGAGCTGAGTCCGCAGCTGCGAGAGCTTTTGTTCTGCTCCCCGAAGCCGGCTGCTACCGGCGCAGAGCAGCAAGAGAGCAATGGTGATCAGGGAGCGGGTCAATGGCGGCCATTATGAGTAATGCCGGCGTCAGTTTCAATGGTTTTCTGGAAGAACGCCCCTTAAAACGGATTCGACTGCAAGTCTTCGCCGGGTTTAGTAATGGGAATACAGACCAATTGGCAAAACTCTGCGTTCACATCATTCAACGTCCGTTTGCGCGGACACGGGAAAAGCAACCAAGCTTCATCGATGGCATTAAATTCAGGGAATAGGTGACTCGACAGCAGCTGGCGGCAAAATGGTACTCGAGATTGCAGATCCGGTTCATCAGAGTGAATAATTACGATGATCCGCTCGTAATTTTCGCGCTCAATGGCGTCATGGATGCGTTGCAGCTTGCCGTTCTTAACCGCGAGCCTGTTGCCGATGGCGCTAATCAACTCGTCGCCCGAATACTCTTTCCAATGATAGGCCAATCGTTTGTTACGCCTGATTGTGGCCACATCGACTAGTTCTGTCACTTCCACTCCGGTTTTTTGGCCGTTTTTGTCAATAAGTTCACAATCCGGAAAAGGAGGATCGCGCGGACGGATTGTCACATATGGGCAATGCTCCCGATTTCGATAGAGCGCTGCTGCCCAGCGCTGGACAATCCTCTGCTCCTTTTCTCTCTTGGCACGCTCGCGGTCAGGTGCAACGTAGTCGAAGTAATCCGCATACCCGCGCCGGTGTAACAACCAGTACTGGAATGGCTCAGGGATATGTGCGTTAACGTATTCTTGGAAATCCCCGACGGATTGCTCAGACACGCGATTGTTCATCGCGTCACCATTGGTTGTTATCTGTTTTAGCCACGATAGCCTCTTGGACATTCGAGTAAACGCAGCTGCGGCTCGATATGGCCTTTTCGGTGGGCGACATTGTCCAAGGAATTGCGTTCCACATCTTCGTTGCCCCACTGGACCCATCCCTGGCGTCGAAAACGCGCGAAAAGTTCGAGGTATGGTCCAGGCGAGCAGGCTTCGATAATGTCATAGATTTCGTCAGGTTTTCGCGAATGCTCGCGCTTACGCGTTGCAACCATGTTGACCTGTGTTCTACCCGGTTTGAGCGTGCGCATACTGCCGCGTACTCCGAATAAGACGAGCTCAGTTACGTTTCGAAAGTAGAATCCGACTCCGCGTCCGTCTGGCCCGCCATCTTTCCGAATTTTCAGCCAGACAATGTTCGATTTGTACGTGAACCCCCAGGCTTTCATTACGTGCAAACCTTCCGTAAGCAGTGCATTGGGCACCCAAAGGTAGAGGTGAGAGCGCGCGCTAGCCAGGCTTGCCACCGGCAGATCAATTATTTCCTGCAACTCCATTGTTGGGTATCGAAGAAGACGTTTGTGCTCTGGCGCGACTTTGCCCGTCCGATTTTGGAACTGCCAAGGTGGGTCGGCGAGGATCGTAGCAAAGCGCCCCTGGATTTTTCGAAGTAGATCGTCTGCCGGCGTTGGCAATGTCGTGCTAACTATCTTCGTCATACAAGAACCTTCTGATTCCAACTGCAAGAATTGGGCAACCCCCGCCGCTGCCGCCTTCAATGCGTCGGAGTAGCCGTTTCATGTGAGTCGTGGTTGGTCCATATTTTTGACCAATAGACAAGCTGTCGAACAGTTCTTGAAGCTCGTCACATCGCGTTATGATGATGCCCACAGAAATCACGCGCAGATCGAATAGCAAGCGAAAATTATTGAGATCGCGATCGAAAAAGGGATCCTTGTTATTCCACTCTATCTCGAGAGCAACGCGATTTTTAAAGCAGTCCACTTTGTGAGTTGGCGATTCCAGTTCCGAAGTATCAATGACAATTTTTGTTTCGAAGCGCTTTTCTTTCCAACCTTTCTGCATGAACTCTCGATCGATCCAGCCGGCGATGTCTTTTGTTTTCCCGCCGCCGCCGATAATGAGCTGGCTTTTGCGCAGGCGGAAACGGCTTAAAACATCGCAAAGATCCGCATATTCGCTGGCGAAATCCGTCTGAAGAATTGCTGAGGCATGCCGCCATTCGCGGATTTCGTAATGTTTTTGGATGAATTTTGGAAACTTAGTTAACGCCACTGTCGCGGATCTATAGCGAACAGAGCCGCAGATCCAGCCTCAATAACCAGTTGGCGCTCCTGCTCGCTACAGATCTTCTTGTCTCTTGGGTAAACTGGCTCGTCATTTTGGCGGGCCTTTTATTCCAACACGGGTTCCCGGATCGATGTTTGGTTGTCTTTTCTACGGCATCGCGCATTACTAGGCGGCCGCCCGGGGTGTTTGAGATTTCGGGAACGCTGTGACTGCGGGCTCCTGCAATTGTCGGTTTGCGCGCAAGGTATTGCTGCGGTTTTGTGCAAGGCAGAATATTGAATCTGCTCTTGGCGATTGTCCCATGTCACGTCAATACACGCTGCAACGCGCGCCGGCTTCCCGCCATGGGGGGATCCACGTCGATTATGCGGCGGAATTGAATGAACAACAGATGGCTGCGGTGACTGCCCCGCCGGGGCCGATTTTGGTGATCGCCGGCGCGGGCTCCGGCAAAACGCGCACGCTTACTTATCGTGTGGCGTACCTGCTGGAGAACGGGATCGACCCGCAAAATATCCTGATTCTGACCTTCACCAACAAGGCGGCCCGCGAAATGCTGGGTCGCGTTGCGAATCTGTTGCCGCTGGATGCCGGTGGAATCTGGGGCGGCACATTTCACTCGGTGGGGAACCGCATTTTACGCCGGCACGGCAGCGCGCTCGGTTACTCGAGCGGGTTTACCATCATGGACCGGGAAGACCAAAAGGATCTGATCGATGTCGTGGTGGCTGGCGCGGGAATCGATCCCAAGGAAATCCGGTTTCCAAAAAGCGATGTGCTCGCGGCAATCTTCAGCTTTGTCGTGAACACCGAAAAGCCGCTGGAGGAGTTGCTGGCCGAGAAATTTCCCTATTTCCTGCCGCTGCTCGAGAAGATCCGAGATGTTTACGAACGTTATGAGAAAAAGAAGAAGGCGACCAACTCCCTGGACTTCGACGATCTGTTGCAAAAGACCCTGCTCATGTTTCAGCAGCATGAGCGGATCGCGGAAATTTATCGCCGGCAATTCCAGTTTATTCTCGTGGATGAATACCAGGACACCAACAAGATTCAGGCCGATTTGGTGGATGTGCTGGCGCGGGACCATCGCAACCTGATGGTCGTGGGCGACGACGCCCAGTCGATCTATTCCTGGCGAGGCGCCAATTTCCAGAACATCCTCGAATTTCCCAAACGCTATCCGGACGCCCAGGTGTTCAAGATCGAAATGAACTACCGCAGTGTGCCGGAAATTTTGGACGTGGCCAACGCGGCCATTGCCGCCAACGTGCAACAGTTCCGCAAACATTTGAGCGCGACCCGTCAATCGAAAGGCGTCCGGCCCGCGCTGGTGGCGCTCAACGACGGCGGAGAGCAGGCGCAGTTTGTGGCTCAGCGAATCCTGGAGCTGCGCGATGAAGGCGTGGCGCTGAACGATATGACTGTGCTTTATCGCGCCCATTATCATGCTCTGGAATTGCAGCTGGAACTGTCGCGGCGCGGCGTTCCCTACCAGATCACCAGCGGCATCCGATTCTTTGAGCAGGCTCACATCAAGGACGTGACTTCATTCATTCGGCTCGTGGCCAATCCCCGTGATGAAGTGGCCTTCAAGCGCATGGTGAAACTGCTGCCGGGCATCGGCAATCGCACCGCGGAAAATCTATGGCAGACCTGGGAAAGCGGTCTCCCTGTAGCCGGGATCGGTGATCCCGGTTTGGGCAAGCGTTTGCTGGCCATGTCTGTTCCGTCAAAGTCGAAGAAGGCATGGGAGCAACTGGCGCACACCGTCGATGAGATTGCTCCCGGCCGGCAGCCCCGTCCGCCGTCGGAGATGATCATCGCCGTGGTGGAAGCGGTGTACGATGATTACGCCAAAGCCAATTTCGCTAACTACTCACTGCGGCGCGAAGACCTGGATCAGCTGGCCGTGTTTGCCCGCCAGTTTAAGGACGTCCATGAATTTCTTTCCCAGCTGGCCCTGATCAGCAATGTGGATGCCGAGACCGCCCCCATGCAGGCGAGCGACAAAGAAGCCGTCAATCTCTCCACGGTGCACCAAGCCAAGGGCCTCGAGTTTCACGCCGTGTTCGTGATCTGGTTGACCGACGGAATGTTCCCCAGCAGCCGCTCGCTCGAGACCCGGGATACGCTCGAGGAAGAACGACGCCTGTTTTACGTGGCCATCACCCGCGCGCGGGACGAGCTTTATCTGACTTATCCGCAAATGCGCTTGAGCGGAAGCTACGGCGACGTGTTCCAGCGGCCGTCGCGGTTCCTCCGGGAAATTCCAAACCATCTCGTGGAAGACTGGCAAGTGAGAAGACAATGACCCAGGGCGCCGGCGAATTCGTTCTTCCTTCGCGCAGACCCGGTCTCCGGTGATTGGCCTTTTGGGATTCCAGCATTGCTTATGAATCTTTCTCCGGAAAAGAAGATCGCCGGCGTTCTGGCGCCGTTGTTCGCGTTACGCCGGCCGGAGGATCTGGGAATTGGGGATATCGCCGGCCTGCGCGAATTTGTTGACTGGGTCGCGCAGATCGGATTCAGGCTTGTGCAGCTTTTGCCGATCAATGAGACCGGCCCTGACAACAGTCCCTACAACGCAGTCAGCGCCATGGCGATCGAGCCTGCGACGCTCTATCTTGCTCCCAATTCGCCGCCGGATTTAACGGCAGAAGATTTTGAAGCCTTAATGGGCAGCATTGATCTGCGTGGTCTCCGCCGCGGCGCCGTCAGGTATCGGCACGTGAAAAAACTGAAGCTGGCGCTGCTGGAGAAAGCGTTCGTCAATTTCTCGGCTCAAGCCGGCGAAGATCGAAAAGCCAAGTTTGGTCAATTTTGCGAGGAGGAATCGTTCTGGCTGCCTGATTACGCGTTTTTTCGCGTGTTGATGGAAGAGAATCACGGAAGCGCGGCGTGGAACCGATGGCCAGCGCGCCAACGAACCATGACCAGCGCCAACAATTGGCGAAGTGAACTGCCGCCGGAACAACAGGAGCGCCTGGCTAAGCGGCAGGAATTCTTTTGCTATGTGCAGTGGATCGCGCACCAGCAGTGGCGGGCCGTCAAGTCGTATGCCGAGGAACGCGGCGTCGCCCTGATGGGCGACATTCCATTTGGTATCAGCTTTTACAGCGCGGACGTTTTCGCGCGTCCGGAGGAATTCATGCTCGATTGGTCCGGCGGCGCGCCGCCCGAGCCGTACTTCAAGGAGGATTTGTTCACGCAAAAGTGGGGGCAAAACTGGGGCATCCCACTCTATCGATGGGAGCGGATGCGGGCGAATAATTTTCAGTGGTGGCGCCGGCGCGTGCGCGCTGTTCGCCAGGTTTTTCATTTGTTTCGGATTGATCACGTCCAGGGTTTTTACCGCATCTACGCATTTCCGTGGCGACCGGGACAGAACAAACAGTTTCTCGCGCTGGACTACGAACAGATGCGCCAACGCACCGGAGGCCGGGCGCCGCAATTCATTCCGCGAAACGACGACACTCCCCAGAACCGCGAGGCAAACAGGCGCGAAGGCGAAGAGTATTTGCGAGTTATTCTCGAGGAAGCCGGCGCGGGACGCGTGGTGGGCGAGGATCTCGGGGTTGTGCCAGATTACGTGCGCCCCAGTTTGCGGGCCCTCGGCATTGCTGGATTCAAAATCCCGCAATGGGAAATGCGCGATGGCGAAATCATCCCCGGCGATCAATACGAACGCTTCTCAGTAGCCGCGTACGCTACGCACGATCACCAACCGCTGCGCGCGTTGTGGGAGGAAGCCTTCCGCCATCCAGAGTCCGAGACGGGGAGACAGGCCCGGGCCACTCTGGAAAAGATCTCTGCCTTTGCCGGGCTGGATCGAAAAATCGATGCGCTCGATTTCGAAAAAGATTTCTATCCGGCCATCATGAAAGCGTTGTTCGCCTGTAATTCGTGGATCGCGATCGTCATGATTACCGATCTCCTGGGGCGCACCTATCGCTTCAATGTGCCGGGAACAAAAGCGAAGCTGAATTGGACGCGGCGGCTGCACCGCTCGATCGCGCAGCTGCGCACCAGCCGCAAAGAGCAACAGCGAATGCGTTTGATCGGCGACCTGTTGCAAAAGACGGGACGCGCCGGCGAATGACCGATTGCCGGCCGCTTGCAGCGCCGTCATGTTCTCGCGCCTTTGGCTCGAAAGCACCACTGGGATCAGCGTCAGCGATTAGCGACAGAAGCCCCAAAGATCAACAACGGTTTTCGCGCGCTTGGGACAGAGTTGGGCCGAAGAAGGTCGCCGCCTTTTTTGGTCAGGCGCTTTTTTCGATTGGAGCGCCGACTTTGTTGCCCCACTCGGTCCAGGAGCCGTCGTAGTTGCGGACGTTATTGAGGCCCAACAAGTAAGTGAGCACAAACCAGGTGTGACTGGAGCGTTCGCCGATCCGGCAATAGACGATGGTGTCTTTGTCGGGACTGAGGCCGCACTCTTGGAAATAGATTCGGGCCAGTTCTGCTGCGGGCTTGAAGGTACCATCGTCGTTTGTCGCAGTTTTCCACGGCACACTTTTGGCGCCCGGGATATGGCCGCCGCGCAATACGCCCTCCTGCGGGTACTCGGGCATGTGCGTGATCTCGCCCCGGTATTCGCCCGGCGAACGCACATCGATGAGCGGTTTGCCGCTTTTGCTTTGAGCCAGCGCTTCGTCGAAAAACGCGCGGATTTCTTTGTCGAAGCGTTTCTTCGGGACCGGATAATTGGACTTTGGATATTTGGGGACCTCGCGCGTCATGGGGCGGCCTTCGGCTTTCCATTTGTCGCGACCGCCATTGAGGATTTTCACCTTTTCATGTCCAAACAAGCGGAATGCCCACAGGGCGTAACAGGCCCACCAGTTCGCCTTGTCACCGTAGAAGATGCAGGTGGTGTCTGGGGTAATGCCGTTGCGGCTGCAGAGCTCGGCAAACTTTTCCGGCGAAATGTAATCGCGGATCACGGGATCCTGCAGATCGGCGCGCCAATCGATGTGCACCGCGCCGGGAATGTGTCCGGTATCGTAGAGCAACACGTCTTCGTTTGACTCGACGATGCGGATCCCATCGTCTTGAAGATGTTTCTCGAGCCAATCGGTTTCCACCAGTGCTTCGGGATGCGCGTATTGAGTCGGATAGGCAGCCATGGGATTCTAAATTTCGGTCCTCTGGTGTCCGGCTGCAACCGCAAGATTCATCCGGCGCGCTGAATTTTGGCGGCCAAACGGCGCGCTCCCGTCCGACATGCGGGTTCGCCGCTAGCTCATGGACACCAGCACAATTCCGATGGTGATAAGCGCCGCGCCGGCTATCAGCCGCAGGTTGAGGCGTTCCTTCAACACCGCCGCAGCCATCCCGGTGATGAAGATTACGCTCAGACCCTGAAACGGATAAAGATAACTCAAGTCGAACCGCTGAAGCAAACCGAGCGTGAGAAAGAACGAAACGGTCATGAGCGCGACACCGGCGGCGACCAGTGAAATGAAACGCGGATTGCGCATGCCGTAGGCAGCTGTTGATTCCATGGCTTTTTTCAGCAGCAGCTGCGCTACCACAAAGCTCAGCAACGACACGACGATGAGAAGGAAGGCAAAAAGATTCACAGCCGCTCCTCCATTTGAGCTACGGGCCGGGCCACCAGCGCCACGCCGATCACCACCAGCGCAATGCCGCACCAGCGAAGAGGCGAGATCCATTCGCCCAGCAAAAGCCAGCAACCGACGGGCACGAGAATATCAACCACACGGGAAAGTGGAAAGGCGACGCTGAGCGGGATGTAACGAAGGACGTAAAGCCAGCTAATAAAACTGGCGACGATCAGCAGAATGGCCCACCACACCAGGGGCGAGGCAAGACCGTTGATTCCCGTCCAGGAAAGGGCGCTCTGCGGGTCGGCAACGTCGGTGGCGCCCCGTTTCAGCAGCAGCTCGGAGACAAACACGCACACAACGCTTAGCGCCAGTTGCAACCACGGATTGCCAAAGCCGCGGGGCCGATTTTGCATGCGCTTTTGTAGCCTCTTGCTGAATCGCCGCAACCAATTTCCACTGGCTCCCACGCCTGCGCTCCGTTCCGAATCGCTTCCTCACAGTTGATCGGCATTTGGGAAACGTTGCAGAACCGGGTCGTGCCGTGTCGGCCCAAGATATTTGATCAGACGGCGAAAGATCGGGTTTAGCAACGGGCTGGTGTGCCTGACGTAGAGATCCAGCGGCGCCAGCTCGCAGTCCAGATGGAGCTTCGGCTCGTAATTGAGCGGATTGCTGTAATAATATTTCAATCCCTGCTGCAGCGCCCACGAAATGATGTCGCGCAGCGTGTAAAAATAGAGGTGCAAATCCAGAGCCACGCTGTAGTCCAGCCCGATGCATTCGTCGTAGATCGCGTCGCCGCACACCAGGCAAAAACTGAAGGCGACGATGTTTCCTTGCTGCCGCCAGATGAAGAAGCGCGCCCGGTCCGGCATGCGTTGGCCCGCGGCGCGGAAATAGTCCGGCGTGAGGGTCTCAAATTTTAAAGGCGAACGGGCGTGCACGGCCAGATACAAGGGATAAATCTGGTCCACCCACGGCGTGACGTCATTAAGGATTTGCAGATCAATCCTGGGCGCGCGCTCGGCTTTGCGGAATTTCCGACGCAAATCTTTTCGGGTGGCCTTGCTGAGGGTTGCAAAGTATTCCTCCCAGTTTTTGTAGCGCAAAGGCAGCCGGGTCATCGGCATGCTGGGGATGCGCGCGTAGCCTTTGGACCGGAGCGGCTCGAGCGCGTCGCGATACTCGGCGGGGAAATCTTTGAAAACAATGAGCGCAGCCCCGTGCTGCCGGGCGGCTGCGGCCAGGGCTTCGGCCAGGTTTTCTGCCAAAAACGCATCCTCTTGTTTGCAGATTCCCAGGTCGCCCGGGCCGGCGGCGCAGCCCACCATCAGGACGCGCATGGTGAGGAAACGCGGAAATATTTTCCGTGCCTGATCCACCAGGGAGCGAAGTTTCCCCCGCACACCTTCCACGAGATTTTGGCGAACAAAGAACAGAGGCTGAACCGCTCGCACACTGCCTGAGTCGTCTTTGAGCTGGAGATAGTAATGTTCGAAGCCGTTTCGGAGCGTCTCCTCAACGATCTCGTAGTAACGGTGGTCTTTGCACTTGTTGGCGAACGCCCGTTCCCAAGCCGTGCAGCCGGGCAGATCGACGCGGGTTAAAAGGGTCGCCGCGTTTTTAGCGCGTTCGGGCATAGTTTGAATGGAATGGAGAGCAGGCAATATGGAACGGGCAAACGCCAGCAACCAGTGGCAGGCGGTACTTTCCTGGAGTCGGGAAGCTCGGAACGCTACCGGCAGCCCGGCGGCGATACATTTTCGATCCTCAGCGTACCGCTTCGTATATGAAGATCCCGCTGGGGATAGGGAATTTCAATTCCAGCTGCGGCAAGATGTTTGCAGATCAAATAATTGAGATCGCTCCGGTAACGGCTGGGGCGATGGCTCATTTCCTCGGTCCAGGCGACGAGGTGAAACTCGATGGCGCTCTCGCCAAACTTGTCGAGCAACGCATCGGGCGGGGGATCGGCCAGCGTGGCGGGGTGCTCGCGGGCTGCGGCGATCAGCGCTTCCCGCACTTTCGTCACGTCGCTGCCGTAGGCCACGCCTACCGGGAGACGAAAGCGCACGCGCCGATCGATATAAGTCCAGTTCGTTACGGGCGAATCGATGAATTTTTCGTTCGGCACGATCATGGCGATATTGTCGTTGGTCAGAATCACTGTGCTTCGGGCGCGGATCTGTTGCACCTGGCCGGCGATACCCCCCACTTCGATGCGGTCGCCGATGGCGATTGGACGTTCGGCCAGGATCAACAGACCGCTGATAAAATTGCTGGCGACATTTCTCAGGCCAAATCCCACGCCTACCCCCACAGCCCCGGCAAACACCGTGAGCGTTCCGATGTGAATGCCGGCGTTATCCAGCACCACAATAACCCCGATCATGAGGACCACGTAGCCCACAATTTGAGCAATGGCATGCTGTAACGCGCGATCGAGACCGCTTGTGGCCAGGAAACGATTAAAGAGAAACCGCTTCGTCTGCGATGAGAACCAGAAAACCGCCAGCAGCAGGGCAACGAGCAGAAAAAGCTGCAGCAGACTCAAATTGATTCCCGGAACGGGCGTATTCCAGTAAAGCGGCACGCCTGCGACGTTGAGAGCGTTGACGGTGAAGAAGACAAGCGCGGACAAACTTAAAATGGTGGTGACGATCGCGGAGAAGTTTGCGTCCAGCCTGAGCCGCCCCAGCAGACGGCGCACCAAATCGCTTTGCAGCAGTTGCGCCACGATCAGCCCGGCGGCAAACAGTGCGCCGAAGGCGATTAAACCCGGCAGTGTTACGTAGTGATTGCCAATGTAGAAAAGCGGCCGCTGAAAAAGCGTCGAATTCACGTTTGCCAATGTGACTGCCGCGGCCTGCCTGACAACCGCCAACCTGCAGCAGCGCACAGTCCGGCCTCGAGCTTGCGCATGCCGGCGCGCGGCTGCGCTTCATCCAGAGGGCGATTGCGGCCCGGCCGGCAAAGAACGCGTCGCAAAAAAGGGCTTACGCCTGCTTCTTGGCGCGTTCTTCGATGTATTTGATGACGTCGCCGACGGTCTGCAGCTTCTCCGCGTCTTCATCGGGGACTTCAACGCCAAATTCCTCTTCAAATGCCATTACCAGTTCCACAATATCCAGGGAGTCGGCGCCCAAATCTTCGATGAAAGAAGCCTGTGGCGTGACCTGTTCCGGGTTTACGCCGAGTTGCTCCACGATGATGTCTCGAACTTTTTCTTCGATCGATTTTTCGGCCATAAAATTTGTCTTATTATGTCAAATCGCGCGTGGGTGATTCCCCGACAGGGTTGGGGAGTCTCCGGGCACAGCATGTGGAAGTAAATGAATTGCTCGGCTTGTCAATCATTTTCGGACTGGCGCGCGCATTTTTGATTGGATTAACAACGCTCGCGCCCGGGGCAGGTTGCGGTTGCCTTCCCCGCGGGTTCGAGTAGATGAAGGCGATGGCTGTTTCCAAGCTTGAGGTTTCCGACTTGCTTGATCTAAAGCTGCTGCCGGCATGGGTAAAGGAGCCGGCCGCCAGGGCGAGCTATGAACGCTATGGCGCAGAAGATCGCCCTGAGCAGACCAGGGGACGCCGGCCTCGCCGCTCGAGAGGAAAAAGCCCAAACGCCGAGTCGAGTCGTCGCCGCCGCGAACGAAGACTCCAAAACGGGCCGCGAAAGAGCGACCTTCGCCGAAAAGAGCCGCGCGCGCCCGCCCAGCCAACGTCTCCGGCGATCGCCATTCGTTTTTTGCCGAACCCGGCCGTGTTCGAGAACGTGGTTGCCCAGATTAAATCGGAATCGCTGGCTTATTCGCTCCTGGCTTTGGCGCGGCTTTTTCTGGAGAAACCCGGGCGTTACGACGTTTGCCTGAAAGCGACGGCCGAGCGGCCGTTGCATCGCCTGGGCGACAATGGAATGCTCGCCATCGACCGCGATTTTCTCGAGCGAAACGCCTTTCGCTTTGCCTGCGAGGAATTTTACAAGGTTGACGTTACACAGTCCGAGCCGATCAAGGGCAATTTCTCAAACGTGGCGCGCTGTCGTTTGAGCGGAACGCTGCTGGGCCCGACCAACTATCACACGTACCAGCCGCAACTTCGCGCGTTGTACGAACAACGTTTCAGTCGTCGGATGAGCTTCGCGGAGTACGTGCGGCACGTCGAGCTCGTCAACGAACCGGCGTTGATCGAACGCTGGAAAGAGGAGGCTCGGAAGATCAGCACCTTCACGACGCTGCGGGAGGAGGTTCCCGCGTCGTTCGCTTCCGCGGCGGATGCGGAAAGGCATTTTCGCTCCCGCTACCTGCCGAACCTCATCCGGCCCGTGGAGGAAGCGACCATCGGTGGCGTTGCAAGCCGGCGGGCGCCGGATCGCGTGCTGCATCGCGCCATCGAAGAGGCTTGGGCGCGGGAGATGCGTTCGCCCTCAAATCTGATACAGGAGCTGGCTGCGCGATTTCGTCAGGCCGGGCTGCATCTGTTTCGGCATCGGCGCGGCATGCTTTTTGTGTCGCCGACGCGAGTGCGCCCATTCCTCTACGACCAGGCTGGCGTTTCGCCCGGCGTCAAGGCGATCCTTGAAACGCTGGCCGGCCGTCCGGGAATTCGTCGCAAGGAGTTATTGGAAAAACTCACCGAAAACGTGGCCCCGGAGGAGGTGGAATCGCGCAAGCTTTGCGTTGCTTCCGATCTGCGCTGGTTGATCGACGAAGGCTACGTCATTGAGTTCAATGACGGCTCGCTCGACTTGCCGCGCGCGAGGAACGCGCCTCTGCCGTCCGAACAAGCCACGGCCCGGAATCATCCGGAGGCGAATGGTTTGCCTCAGAAAATTTCCGCGCCAGCGCTACTGGCGCTGCCTTACTCGTGGCCGACTACTTTGAACGGCGGCGTTGAAGTTCCCCCCTCGTAGCGGACGATCCTGTTTTGCGCGTCCAAGACAATGATGCGCGGCCGATGATGCGCGGCCTCTTCCTGCGTCATGCGCGCGAAGCTCATGATGGTGAGTCGGTCTCCGATTTTTCCCAGGTGCGCGGTGGCGCCGTTCAATTCAATGACGCCGCGGCCACGCGCGCCATAAATGGCATACGTCTCGAAGCGCTCGCCGTTGGCCATGTTGCCGATCAGGATTTTTTCGTAGGGGACAATGCCTGCCGATTCCGCCAGATCGGCAGAAATCGTCAGGCTCCCCTCGTAATCCAGACTCGCTCCGGTGACTGCCGCGCGATGGATTTTGGATTTAAGAAGCGTAAGTAGCATCAGGATTTCCGATCATTATCCAGCGCAACCCGACGCGGAGGCTGGTTGAAACGCCGCTAAATGAGGCCCGCTTTTTTCAAGGCCCGATAGGCGCCATCTTTATTAATCGTCTTTAGACCGCGCGCCGTCACGCGAATGCGGACAAATTTCTTCAGCTCCGGCACCCAGATGCGTTGTCGGCGGAGGTTGGGCTCGAAGATTCGCGGCACATTTTTCGTAATATGCCTGCCGACACCGCCCTTTTTCTTCGCCAAGCCGCGCCGGTGAATCACGCTGCCGCGTTGAGCTCTTGAGCCGGTAATGTTGCAAACTTTCATGTTATCGGGAAAAAGCGGTGTAAACTGCCGTGTTCCCCCGCATCGGTCAAGCGGATGGTTCCCTCCGGTTGCCCCATCCCAATGTGGCTGGCCGTTCAGATTTGTTCAAGCGACCGGTTTTTGGCTTGGTTGAACGTCGCCCCTCGGGGCGTGGTCAAATCTGTTTCGCGGCGCTGGCGCATGGACTTGGGATGGGCCGCTTCGGCAGACAATGCACAAGAACAACCACAAACTGCGGATTGGAATTGTGGGTGCGGGCAACATTGTTCGTTCCCGGCATCTGCCGGTGCTTAATAAGCGGCCGGACGTGGAGATCGTAGCCGTCTCAAACTCCACTTACGAAAGCTCTGAGAGGTTTTGCCGCGAACATGCTCCCGACGCCATGCCCATTAAAAACTGGCCCGACCTGGTGGCGTCGCCCGATATCGACATCGTCTGGATCGGCACTGCGCCTTACATGCACTCGGCGGTCACCATTTCCGCCCTCGAGGCGGGTAAACATGTGTTTTGTCAGGCGCGCATGGCCATGGATCTGGCCGAGGCGGAGGAAATGGTCGCGGCATCCCAGCGCTATCCCGAGTTGGTGACCATGCTTTGCCCGTCGCCCTTTGGCATGCGGGCCGACCTGATGGTTAAAAAGATTCTGGCCGAAAATTACATCGGCCGTCCGCATCATGTGCGGCTGCAAAGTTTTCGCAGTATTTACCTCGACTCAGACGCGCCCGCACACTGGCGGCAGAAAATCGAAATCAGCGGACTGAACACGCTCACCCTGGGACTTTATGTGGAGGTGTTGCAGCGCTGGCTCGGCGATATCACTGGTGTCTTTGCGCGGGGAAAAATCATCTATCCCGAGAGAGAGGGATACAAAGTGATTATTCCCGATCTACTCACTGTCTTGTGCAGTTTTGGGAACGGAGCCGAAGGCGTTTTGGAATTCAGTGGCGTCAACGCCCTGGCGGCGGGGGATCGGCTGGAAATTTACGGCAACGGCGGCACGCTCATGTATGAGTTCGCGTCCGATACCGTGCGAGTGGGCAAGCTGGGAGACAAGGCTCTGCATGTGGTCGAACTGCCGCCTGAGTTGGAAGGTGAATGGCGGGTGGAGGAAGATTTTCTGGCGGCAGTCAAATCCAGGGGCCGTGTCCGTCCGCATCCGAATTTCGAAGACGGGCTACGGTACATGCGCGTTGTACAAGCGGTATCCGATTCGCGCGCGCAGAACGCCTGGGTACAGATTTGAATTTGGCGTCAGGGCGTGTTGATTGCGGAAACCATCTCGTCTCCCGCCAAGTATCGCCGCACCACCAGTGACCAGAGCAGCGCCGTGATCAACAGATACCAGGCAAAAAACCGGTCGTATCCGCGGCGTCTGGCCAACAGACCGCAGGCTGCCAAAGCCGCGTACTGACTGACAAAGGGCAGATACCAGATGGGACGCAGCAGCTCGCCCCGCAGCCCCGTTTGCGCAATGTCCAGCAGGCAGACGGCGATAAAGGCGAGATAAAATTCCATCCGGTTATTCTCGAAACGCGCCCGATGTTCCTCTTCCTGCGACAAGTCCGGCGGATAAAGAAACACAGTCAACAGGTACTGCGCGATCGTCCACACCGTCAGGACCAGAAATTTGTCGAAGCTCCAGGTTAATTCCCCGTTCCAGCGGAACATGACCCACCAGTTCAAAACCAGCACCAACAGCGTCGCAACCGAGAGAACGATGCGGATTTCATCCAGCGGATTTTCCGTCCGCCGATATAAAGCGCGAGCAATTCCGGACAACAGATTGGTCACACCCAGGCCAATGATGATGGACATCAAGGCCGCGATGAACTCGAAACTGCTCATCAAATTTTGGGCATTCTGCATGCGGCTGAGCTTAGTGCGTTTCCGCAGCGCAAATCGAGCGGCAAATGGCTAGCCAGGGGCGAGACAGTCTCCCGCGCCTGGGCCGGATTCGACGGCAGCGGAAAAGAATCGCAAGAGCGGTCCGCCACGCAGGCGGCTGGGGCCGCGGCATGAGGCGCGGCGCGCCCCGCGCGCGACCGGTCTCGAACCGCGCGACGTCCGCTTGCCTCTGGCTCTTAGCTCTTCTTGAGCTCGGTCAAATCCTTGAGCACCTGTTCGCTGTGTTCGGCCGGCTTAACGCCGGTGTACACCTTCGCGATTTCGCCTTTCGGATTGATGAGAAATGTATTTCGCGCCGCGAGCTTGCTTCCCTTGTAATCCATCACCGACCCATACTCGGTCGAGATCCTGGCATCCGGGTCGGCCAGAAGCTTGAAGTTCAAGCCTTCCTTTGCGCAAAAATCCTTGTGCGACTGCGCGCTATCAACGCTGACTCCCAGGATGACGGCGCCGGCTTGTTCGTATTTGGGGAGGTCGCGCTGGAAATTACGCGCCTCCAGGGTGCAACCGCTGGTGAAATCCTTGGGGTAAAAATAGAGCACCACCCATTTGCCTCGATAATCCTTCAAGCTCACCTGCGAGCCGTCGCCGCTGGGAAGAGTGAAATCCGGCGCGGCCGTGCCGACGGCGGGTTGTGACGGGGTTTGCGCCGTGCCCACAGCGATGAAGCTGCCAAGGGCGACGAAGGCTGACAAGATCACACTTTTCATTTTCATGTCTCAGTTTTGAGGCGCGCACGCGGCGAGTCAACAGCGCGCCGTCAAAATCGGAGCGCCCGTCTCTGCCAGGGTTCCAGAGAACGTAGTCTGAAAAATCGCCCTGCCTTCGGAAGCCAATGCCGTTCTCCGCTCGAAATGAAAGCTTGCGCTGCCGGGCCGGTTGAGGATCAAATAGCAAGCCGTTTATGGACCGGCCACCGGTTGCCGAGCACCGCCCCATCAAGCCGATTCGCTTGGCTCTTGGCGTTATCGGTTGCATCGGAATTTTGGCAGCGCTGCTGACTCTGCTTTTCGGGTTCACCTCCATCCCGGCCAATTCCATCGGGGTGAAAACGCGCTTCGGCGCGTACCATCATCTGGTAAATCCGGGGCTGGCCTATGCCATCCCGTACGTGGAAGAAATCTATGTCGTCCCCACTCAAAGGCTGTTGAAACTGGAATTTGGTTTTGCCACGCCGGGCGCCACCAACATTTACCAGGGCGACCCGGAACCGGAAGAGACGGAGACAATGATCACAGGCGATCTCAACACCGCTCTGGTGCCCTGGGTCGTACAGTACCGGGTGACCGATCCGAAAACGTATCTGTTCGGCGCGCGCGAACCGGAAAAAACCTTGCGCGACCTTTCCGAGAGCGTGATGCGGGAAGTGATCGGCGACCGCACCGTGGACGAAGTGCTGACCATTGGGCGGCACGACATTGAGACCGCCGCGCTGCAACGGCTGGCCAATCTTTGTTCGCAGTACAGTTTGGGAATCCAGATTCAACAGGTGCAACTCACCAGCGTGCGTCCACCGCCCGCCGTGCAGGCGGCCTTCAACGACGTGAATCAGGCGCAACAGGAAAAGCAAACCGCCATCAACCAGGCTTGGGCGGTGTATAACGACGCCGTTCCAAATGCGCGCGGCCGGGCCAAAGAGCGCGAAAAACAGGCCGAAGCCTACGCCTTTCGCCGGGTAAACGAAGCCAAAGGCGAAGCGCAAAAATTTTCACTGCTGCTGGCCGAATACCGAAAAGCGCCTGAAGTGACACGACGACGCCTTTACCTCGAGGCCATGCAGGCCATTCTGCCGAATTTGCAGAAGAAAATTATCGTGGATGACAGCTTGAGAAACATTCTTCAAACCCTGCCGCTGGATGCAGCTGGCCGGGCCAAACCTCCTCCATGAACGTGATCGATGTGACGCCGCGGCCGGCGGCTTTATCCGCTCTGGTGCGTTTTCTCCAAAGCCCGCCCATGTCCATTCTGGGAATTCTTTTTCTGCTGACAGCTCTCAAGTGGGGCACGCTGCTGTTCGTGGTTCACCAATACGAGAACGTCATCATCACGCGTTTCGGCAAAATCGTGCGTACCGTCACAAGCCCGGGCTTAAAGGTGAAATATCCGTTCATCGACAAAGTGCATCGAATCGATAAACGCATTCTGGCCTGGGACGGCCCTTCCACGGAATGCCCCACCAAGGACAAGCTTTATATCATTGTGGATTGCTTTGCCCGATGGCGCATCAGCGATCCGGTTTTGTATTTCAACCGGCTCAATGACGAGCGCAGCGCCCTCTCACGCCTGGACGATATTTTGGGCAGCGAAACGCGCACGGCCGTTGCCACCCACGATCTGGTGGAGATCATCCGCGTAACCAAGGGCCGAAAACCGTTGCGGGACGAAGAACTCGAACAGACCGGAACCATCTTGCCCACCAACCTTCCCGACATCGAATTCGGCCGCGGCGAGATCGAAAAACAAATCACCGAACGCACCCGGCAAAAGATTGTCGATTTCGGGATCGAACTGCTGGATGAGCGGTTCAAGCGCAGCAAATACAATCCGGCGGTCGCGGAGAAAATCATTGAACGCATGTCGAGCGAACGCCACCAGATCGCGGCGCGTTTCCGCTCCGAAGGCCGCGGCGAAGCGGCAAACATCAATGGCCAGAAGGAAAGCGACGTGGCCTCCATCAGTTCCACAGCTACGAAAAACGCGCTCGAGATTGAAGGCAAAGCCGATGCCGAAGCCGCGGCGATTTATACGGCAGCGTTCGGCGCACCCGAGGCACAGGAACTCTATTCCTTCCTGCGCAGCCTCGATGTCATGCGCGCCGCGTTCGAGAAGGACACTACCGCAGTCATTTCCACCAACAGCGATCTCGGCCGATTGCTCAAATCAATGGCCGACACCGTCTCCCCGCCAAAACCCGGGCATTGAATCGTTTTGGGTAGCGCAGGTCGCCGGCGCGTTCACGATAGCTTCCGGTCGTCACAGTTTCTCGTCCGTTCTCATGGGCGGCAGCGCGCCGACAAGGTGCAAGGAAGGGCTTGTTCCTCCGCGACGCTCCGGCCTCTGCCGGACCAGGCGTGTGCGCTAACCGGAAAGGCATGCGAATGGTCGTATGTTTTTTGCGCATGACAATCTGGACGATCGGCCATTCCACGCGCAGCGTCGATGAATTCATTTCCGTGTTGAAAGAGAACGGAATCCGGTTGCTGGCCGACGTGCGATCCTGGCCGGGATCGCGGCGTTATCCGCAGTTCAACCGGGAAACGCTGGCGGATTTGTTAGGCAAAACCGGTATTCGCTACGAACATTTTCCGGAGCTGGGCGGCAAACGAAAGCCTAAACCCGACTCGCGCAACACCGCATGGCGCAACGCTTCCTTTCGCGGTTACGCGGATCACATGGAGACGGAAGAATTTCGAAAAGGCGTCGGGCGCCTGCTGGAATTGGCCCCGAACGCTTTCGTGGCGATCATGTGCGCGGAAGCAGTCTGGTGGCGCTGCCATCGAGCGTTGATCTCCGATTATCTGAGAGCGCGCGGTGTGGAAGTGCTGCACATCCTCGGCGCCAACAACACCGAGCCGCATCCATTTACCTCCGCAGCGCGGATCGTGCACGGCGCGCTCACTTATGGGGCATGATCAAACGAGCGGCCCCGAACGCTTTCGGGTCGAAGCACAGGTGACGGTGGAAAACCGTCACTTCTGGTTCAGCGCGGATCGGTCACGCACCCGAGGAACAAGCAGGCGCCGCTGGGCACGTGTTGAATGGCATAGAGGAAGGGCCGATCGACTTTGACTTCCATGGGTGTGGGCTTTGCAACGGGCAAACCCGTGGCGCGCATCATCACCACCGCGGTGGCTGCGGCCGCTTCGGTGCCCTTTTCATCCACCGCGATGAAGGTTTTGTGAAAAATATTCGAGATGTAGAGATAATCGTTCGGTTTACGCGGCGCCATGCGGTCAAAATTTGCGCTGCCCTGTGGAATGTCGAAGGCCGTTTTCATTCCCAGCGCCTGAAATGTTTCTGCCAGAGCGAGGGTGGGCGGCTCGAGTTTGAACCTGGGCAGATGCAGATCGACATCCTGCGTGCGGAGCTTGGCGCAGTCTGCCAACACATTCGCGTCAAGCCTGGACTCCAGTCCGCGCAGTCCGTCAATTTCGTCCGGCAGAAGAATGAGAAACTGAAGGTCGCGCCCAAGATAGGGGAGGCTCACCGCCGTATAGCCTTTGCCCTTTGCGTAACCGAACTGCGCCGTCTTCCGCATCATCGGCACATTGACCGGTGCGCCGCCGCGAACATGAAACCCCTCCGGCTGCGTTGTCGATTCGGAAAACGGCTCCGCCCACGGCGCTTTGAGATAGAGCGCATTCGCCAGCACGAGACGCGTCAATTTATTCAGCGCATTTTCGGGCACGAGGTTGCGTATCCTGCCGCGCGTCTGACCCGTCACCCAGTTGTTGATCCGGTTCGCCGCCGCGGCGGGGTCGGCGGCGAAATCGATCCCTTCAAATTCGCCGCCGTAATTTTCTTTCATGAGCGACAAAAAAGCCTGACGAAACGCGTAGTCCTTTTGCGCGAAAAGGCGGTTGGCGATGTTTAATGTAACGGGTTCGCCCGAGCCGCCGTTTTTTTTGGAGTGTTCGATAAGCTCGGCGGTTTTTGCGCCGATCTGTTGCAGGGAATTTTGAAGCGCGGAGAATGAGGCGGCCGCGGCGTCCGCGTTCTCCAGATGCAGCACGCGCGCCATCTCCGTGCGCGTTTCGCCATCGGCTCCGGCAAAGGTCATGGCCAGCGCCATTTCGATGGAGTAAGGCGAAAGGCAAAGATTGGCTTCGCCTGCGGCCAGTTTGCGATAAACGGCGACACCGACCTCGTTGGTTGCAGTTGCTGCCAGATTAAAGGTTGCCGCGCCGTGGGCCATTGGCGTGATTAACGCGCCGAACACCAGCAAGATCAAAAAGCGTTTCATATCCATGATGAAACACCGGAAACAGACAGGTTGCGACGCCAAACTTCCGGGGCGCGTTGCAGGAGAGGGCGAGCACTGATTTAGTGCCTGAGCGCCGCACGCCATGGCCGCCCGACGAAAACCGAACCTGATTCTTTTTTTACCTGACCAACAGCGCGCCGACACGATCGCCTGCTGTGGCGGAGCGAAAGTACGCGCGCCCAATCTGAACAAGCTCGCTTCGGAGTCTGTGGTCTTCCAGCGCGCCTATGTCACGCATCCGGTCTGCACGCCCTCGCGCTCGTCGCTCATGACCGGCACGTGGCCGCACAGCAATGGTTGCACCCGCAACAGCGTGGCGCTCGAGAGGCGGTTTCTCGTTTTCCCCGAGCTCATGAAACACCGGGATCATCGCGCCGCCTACGTGGGCAAGTGGCACTTGGGCGAGGATGGACCCGCCGGGCGCGGTTTTCACCAATGGATTTCCACAGATGAACAGGGTGATTATGCGAATTTTCTGCAGGCCAAAGGAGTCAGGCCCGACAAAGCAAATGGCCGATTTTCCGAGCTGGCCATCAGTAATCTGCCGCTTGAATTGTCGCGGCCAAAATTCCTGGAGCGGCATGCCTGCGACTTTATTCAGAAACAGCGGCGGGATCCTTTCATCCTGGTGGTGGCTTTTGTGGAGCCGCATTCGCCGTACAACGGACCGCTCAACGACGAGCATCCATTTGAGGAGATAGAGCTGGATGCGACGGCTACCCTTCCCGAAAGCGACGATATTCCGCTGCGTTATCGACTGATGCGCGAATGGCAGCAAGCCGAAGCGCTTCGCGACCGGC